>OBUW01000153.1_pt1 | contig 51385 bp, 30 predicted proteins | sample 1475761 | NCBI WGS metagenome assembly OBUW01 (sample SAMEA2579908, study PRJEB22360) | human gut metagenome | biome: human gut; feature: human-associated habitat; material: faeces | place: Denmark | collected 2008/2010
CCACATCAAAAACGCCTAGCTAGCTCAATCGGCTTAGAGCGTGAGACTTTTAATCTCAAGGTTGCGGGTTCGAGTCCCGCGTTGGGCTTATATTTTTGCATCTAGTTTCTTTACGCTTTTTTTCTAATTATCAACAGAATGATGGTTTATCCATTGAACCAAAATCTTATATATACAAAACAAATTCCTTTTATTTTTTTAAAACTGTACAAAATATTAGATTTTTATTTATGTGTAATGTACTTTTAGTTTAGTCAAGTCCAGGTGAGGTGAATCTGGCTTCGTCATCATCTTCATCCTCTGAGTCTTGCCAGTTATCAACATCATTCATTTCCACATCTTCTGGTTCATGGTTAGGTAAAATCTCCAAACCTTTTTCGCCAAGAACAACTCTAGCAGTTTCTTTATCTTGGATTTGCCCTTTCAACAACATTACAGCCAACCTGTTCAAAATCTCGTTTTGGATCAAGCGGTTCAATGGTCTTGCACCCAAGTCAGGTGACCATCCATTCTTGCACAAGTACTCCATGGCATCATCATCTAGCTTCAATTGTATAGCCTTACCATTAGCAGTGAATCTGTTTTCAATTTCGGACAACCTGATCTTGACAATCTTGGAAATGGCTTTTCTCGACAATCTGTTAAACACAACAATACTGGAAATACGGTTGATAAATTCAGGTCTGAAATGTGCTCTCACAGCATCCATTACATGTTCCTTTGTGTTGGCATCAATCTTGCTTCCCTTGGCGGCATTGATGTAGTTTGCACCCAAATTAGACGTCATTATGAAAATGGCATTCGAGCAGTTAACAAGCTTACCTTGAGAAGAGGTAACTCTACCATCATCCAAAATCTGTAACAACACAGTCAACACTTCAGGAGCAGCTTTTTCAACTTCATCCAACAAGACCACAGAGTATGGCCGTCTGATTAATGGCTCAGTCAAGATACCACCTTCTTCATATCCAACATAACCTGGAGCAGCACCCAACAATTTTGAAGCAGACCATTTGTCTCCCAATTCAGAGCAGTCAATTCTAATAATTGCCTTTTCGTCTGCAAAGAGAAAACCAGCAAGCTTCTTAGCCAATTCAGTCTTACCCGAACCAGAAAGACCCAAAAACAAAAAGGATGGTGGTTGGTTAGGATTAGCCAAACCCGATCTTCTTAATCTGATGGCATTGGAGACTGCCTTCACAGCTTCCGATTGTCCAACAACTTCTTTCGACAATTCTGCTTCCATATTGATCAATTTATTGTTTTCTGCTTGCGACAATTTCGTGACAGGGATACCAGTCAATCTAGCAGCGGTTTCACATATTTGTTCTGGTCCAACTGCATTCTTCAACAAGCTGTCCAAATTAGAAGCTTCCTCTTCAGCAACTTTGACTTCTAACTCTTCAATTTGCTTCTGGATATCTGGGATAGCAAAGTATCTCAAGTCAGCAGCAGTAGCAGTATCGTATCTTCTTTCAGCATCTTGAGCTTTGATCTCAAGTTCATCCAATTTTCTTTTGGCAGCAGTCAATTGTTCATGACTAGCACGTTCCTGTCTGTATCTCTCGTTCAATGGTCCAATTTTTTCTTCCAATTCTGCTTTCTTCTTTTTGGCCAAATTCAAACGTTCCTTGGAAGCAGAGTCTGCATCTTTGTCTCTTTCTAATGCATTGATTTCGACATCTACCAAATGCAATTGTCTTTCCAAAGTGTCCAACTCTTCTGGCTTAGAGTCTCTAGCCACAGCAACAGCAGCAGCACTCTCATCAACAAGATCAACAGCTGAATCAGGTAATGCTCTGTATGTCAAGTATCTTGAAGCCAACTGAGCAGCAGTGACCAATGCACTATCCAATATACGGACCCCATGGTGAATTTCATATTTAGGCTGGATACCTCTTAAAATGGCAACAGTTTCTTGCACAGTGGCGGCAGGAACATCGATTTTTTGGAATCTTCTTTCAAATGCACCATCTTTGGAAATGAACTTTCTGTATTCAGCAAAGGTAGTAGCACCAATACAATGTAATGCACCTCTGGCCAACATTGGCTTCAACAAATTAGCAGCATCTGATTTACCATCACCCATCAACATGTGGATTTCATCAATGAACAAGATGATAAACTCTTTGGATTTTTCAATTTCATTCAAAACACCTTTCAATCTTTCCTCAAACTCACCCTTGTATTTTGCACCTGCAGTCAATGCACCCAAATCAAGAGCAAATAATCTTGAGCCAGCCAAAACATTTGGAACGTCCCCATCAACTATTCTTTGTGCAACACCTTCAACAATAGAAGTCTTACCAACACCAGCATCACCAATCAACACCGAGTTCGATTTGCTTCTTCTTGCCAAAACTCTGATGACTCTTCGAATTTCTTCCTCTCTACCAATTACAGGATCAATCTTACCTTCCCTAGCCTTTTCGGTAAAATCTTCACAATACTTGTTCAAAAATTCATAAGATGAAGACGAATCAGCTTGTCTGGAGTCAATCCTTTGGGACCCTCTCAATTCAATAGCTTGTGTCTTTATTGTGTCAACACTCATACCAGCTTCTTTGAAAATATCTTTAATTGATTGGTCCTCCAAGAGCGCCAACAAAATATGGTCCTGAGCAACATATGAGTCCTTTTGTTGTTGTTTAATTTTGTTGGCCTTCGTTAACACCTGGCCTGCTTGATAGCTTGGTCGTATTTCATCTGGAGGGGGGTTCTGAGATGGTATTTTAACCAAATGTCTGTTCACGATTCTTTCGAAATCGCCCCATTCGTATCTTGCTCTCTTGACCAACGTTTTCAAATACTGTGTTGAGCCTTCAGTATCATCTGATGGGATAAATGCAGCAAGAAAATGAAGGGGTAACAATTGCGAATTGGCCTGTTGTTTTGCCAATTCAGTAGCATTATTGATAATCTTGATAGCGTTATCTGTAAAATCTTCCATGATCTAATAGTGTATAATTGTTATTAATAATGAATTGAAGTTGAAAAAAAAAAGAAAAAAAGAGAAATGAAAAAGACTTGAGGATTTAGGGAAGGGTGGTGATGAAGTGGTTTTATATCGGAAGGAATGGGACGAGGAGGGAGGGGGGGGGTTGACAGAGCAAACATACAATGTTTGCGACTCTCTTACAGAAGGGAGAAGAAAAAAAAAAGCTCGGACTAGAGTCACTCTAGTTGGTTCCAGATTTTGCTGGAAGTCACTAGAAGGTTCCATAGAAAAAAGAAAGAAAAACCCGCACAAAACCATAATTTTGGTACCAGTGCATTATTCCCGACGTGCTTGTCTTTCTCCACACATAGAGGAACAAAACAAAATAAAAGAGAATCATCCCACCAACTACTTGTCCATCCCCCGGATTAATACTGAAATAGGTAGATACTAATTTGGACAGCCAACCTAAAACACAGTCAGATTTTAGTCACTTGTATGCGGTAGAACTATACTAACAGATGTGGTCGGTAGACGATCAAATCCACTTAATTTCTAGTTAGAGTTGATTAATACCTGAGTTCTAACAATCAATTACATTCGCCAAGTACACAGGACTTTCATTTTAAAGTTGTACTAAGACGAGCTTGTCTTTTTTTTTTTCTTCAGTGATATTCCGGTAGTACCAGACGGTGAAACTATATTGATATGCGGGTACACAGTGACCATTATCGAACCCAAGCCTTCATAAGAAAACTTGAACTAAGAAAAAACAAATACAAACAAGAAAATCAATGCAAATATAAGATGATTTATAGACCGATTATGTGGATAATTCAATTTGTAGTTGTCTTGTATGCATCAAAGTGCACAGAAAATGTAGTTGCACAACATTCGAAAGTACCGGGCAATTCGATTGTCTGTTTGAACAACACTTCCGTGGTGTATGAGGAACTGCAACTTTTAAAAAAACAGACATCCGCCACTCCCACAGTATATTCCTTACGCTCTATTGAAGAGTTGGAATCAAAACATGCAGACAAACTTAGCGACACGACAAACGTGTTCCAGTTCAAAGACACAAAAAGCTCGCTTCAATACAACCACCGCAACCGTAACTGGGTGGAAGTAAGACAAAAAGATCCAGCCGATGCTCCCCAGATTTTCCCGTTAGAATACTGGATACCAGCATCCTATTGCCTAGATTCAACATCGGGGTCAGGCGGAACAATTAGTCGGATTGTCACAGTGCTCTTGGAAGCAGCAGTGGAAAACTATGTGGACTTGTACATTGGTTTTCCAACGTATGCGTTTCTGGAAGCCTTAGGACTTTCAATTGGCGTTAAAGTAGGGAAAGTAATGGCAGCGACCTTGTTATTTTCCTGTGCTGTAAATAAAGGTGAGATTCTTCAAATGCAGTATCGCCCCTCGTATGTGCTTGTTCCAACAATGGAGGCAATTCTGTATAAATTTAAGGGGAAGAAATTCAAAAAACTAAAAATAAAAGTGATCAAGCCCTTCAAGATGTTGGTTATCGATGCTCCAGAACACCAGTGTTGGGCAACAAATAAAGCAGAGCATTTACAATGTTCAAAACCATTTAATCACAGACACCTCATAAAGTTTTAACCGATCAAAGGCAGGGGTGTATTTTATAGAGATATTACGGAATCGAAAATAGTTGATTTCAACTCATTACTACTTTGCTACTTAGTTCTTCTTGAATGGTCTTTTGTCCATACAACTTTTCATCACTTTGTCTGACATAATTTTTTTATTTTGCATCTCAAGTTATGTGGAATTTACTGATTTGTTTACCAGAGTTCAAATGTTTGAAGCCTAAAAAATTTTTTTTTTCGTTTTGTTCCAACTCTATGCACAATACAGAACTACCACTAAGGTCTTTTTCTTTTTTGACCCTACAGTACATGGATTTGATCCAACATTACACGTCAGAAACCGAAAGTGAAACCGAAACCCAAGAGGAAGGCGACAGAGATTTTCCAATAGAAAGTGACGAGAAAGAAGGAGAAAACAAATTAGAGAGTCAAACAAGCATCCCTCCACCGCTTCCAAATATTGAGATTTATCTGCAACTTTATCAGCAAAACATGTCTAAAACAGTGGCCACCACCTTTGGGTACCTTCCATGGAAACCACCATTTGCAGCGATCAGGAACATAGAGAGGGCCTGTTTGCGTACAATTTCTAAGATACCTTTGCTCTCGGAAAACTACAAGTTTGTATCTACACACAAGGACACCTCACGTCTAGTGAAACAGCATCTAACTGTTTTTCCCGGTGTAGCACTAAACACCCCTGATACCCATTTAGTGGCAGACAAAATATTTGAGAGTGTGGCGAAGTTGGAAGTACCCAAATCAATGATAGTCAATGTGGGAGGGGGACTGGATCCGTTGTCACTGATACTAAACAAACCAAGAAAGGCCATTCGTTTCCAAACCGTCAACTACTTAGAGTTAGCAAGAGGATTCACAAATGACAGAGTATTTTTGTTGATATATGTAAAACACACTGCTGACTCGAGAAAATATGCCGATGAGCTTACAAAGTTGTGCAGACAAACTCTTGAGGATAATGGGTATTTGCAAAACCCTGAAAGGTATTCGCCATCATCGTATCATGTCTCTATATGCACTGGCTATCTTAAGAAAGCAGAGTTGCTGAATAAGGACATTGCAAAGGTAAACAAACAGCTTCGAAGCATCACCATTCCTGAGCTAGTCGACCTCCTGTTTGACGTCGAAGAATTGTGTTGCACCGGTTCAAGTGAGACCATTTATTCACATAGATTACTACCATATACTTAAAATAGAAGAACAAGCAAGTGTTTGCCTTCATTTGTTCACGTCTCTCTCTTGGAATATTCACCTCCTTGTGTTTTAGTGTGCATATAAGAATAAATGTGAAACCAATGTTGTATAGGAAAAGAACGAACAAAGAACCAACATGAGACATTATTGAAAACGCACGACTTTACCTTTTTTTTTTTTTCGTTCCCACTTTTCTCAAGTTTAATTCAATAGACTATTCCTTACACCACAACAACCTACCTACCGACCGACCCGCCATTTTTGCCAATGTTTAGTAAAAAGCAACAAAAGGAAAAAGAGAGACAGTTGATAGAAGCTGTTAACAGTAGAGGTAACGACAACAAATGTGGTGAATGTGGAGCTTCACACCCAACTTGGGCTTCGTATACTTTGGGGATATTATTGTGTGGAAGATGTGCTTCGGTGCATAAGCGAGTTCTTGGTCCTCCTAACCACAACATATCGAAGGTCAAATCATTGACTTTGGACAATTGGACAGAAGAACAAATTAACCAATTGCGCCGAATCGGAAACAAGAAGGCGAAAAGAAAATGGAATTCGAAGAGAATACCCTTTCCATATGATGGGGATGACGATGTCAGTGCCGTCGAACAATACCTTAGAGACAAGTACATTGCGGGTAAATTTCGCGACGATGGTATTGATAATTCCGAGTATGATGACCGGTCGAGTAAGTTTAGTGATGCAGATCAAGGCAGCTCGTATTCACAACGAGCACTGACAAGACTGAGATCAAACAGTGCCCGTAGTCAAAGTGCATCGATTCCACGACTTACACATAGAAAACTTACCACATTTGAGTATACTCAGTATTACACACAGGCAATGAAGATTAGACTGTATGGTTATAATGACCGTGACGCTGTTTTGGAGAGTTTACTATTGAGTAACGGAAACATCGAGTTGGCACTCGACATATTGGAACAGGATTCAAAAATCAACCCAACAAAAGAAGAGATTGCCCCCGAATTGCCAAGAAGACCTCAACCTAGCTCAGCTAACACCAATGAAAAAACACAGGTGTCGTCTGATGAATGGTGGAACGGAAACACAACAGCTCTGCCACAAGTACCAGCAATAACAGGAGCACAAACTACTGGAATGCCGCAAATTTACCAATACACAGATCCAGTCACTGGTCAGATTTCGTATATTGACTCGAATGGACAAGAGTATCTTGATCCGAACAATCCGCAACACCAAAACCAGTTAATGCAAATGTCCAATCCCCAATTGATAGCTCAGCAGACTAACAAGCAGAACATATTGTCATTATATAATCAACCGACTGGCCAAGCATTCACCCAACAACAGCAACCACAGCAGCAACAGCAACAGCAGCCACAATATACCAATACAGTATATCTACAACAACAACAACAACAGCAACCACAACAACCACAGCAACAGCCACAGTTTACTGGATTTGGCCAAACACAACAAACAGGATATATGTTTGGACAGTACCCACAGCAGCAAAATGGTTATTGGAGACAGTAGATCAAAAGTGCCTGAATCTGTTTTCATGAATGTGACAGTACATAATCGGCAAACAGAAGCAGGAGACAGTTTTTCTATTGTATGAGATGGCTCAAGCTTAAAGCTTCTGGACTCCTGGTATCCGGTTCCAAATAAAGTAAGTAAGACTGATATTCTAGATTTGTGTTTGTGTTTTCCTATCAACTAGAATGATTCACGGCTTCAGGAAGATGTTCAGCTAGCAGCTGGTAAAGACGAACAAAGTCTCGTTTTTTAAAGGCGCAGTTACGAAAACAGATATATAGCAAAAAGGAATAGCTGTTTAAGAAAAAGAAAACACTGCAATAACGAGAGCAATTCGAATATTAATCATTATGTATTTAAAAATTCTCTAAATTAATCAAATATAAATAGTGTTAAAAAAAAAGAGCTCTGTTGTAGTTCCATTTCTCTAACCACCGTTTATAAACATATATACAAAGTGACGCGAATGCAGATTTATATATACATGGCAATTGACCTCTAGATAGAGTTTCTTCGATAAAGTATTTTCTTTTCTTCACCATCCTTTTTCTTCTCAACCAATCCTGCAATTCTTGGAAATTTACCTTTGCTTTTCCAATCGGCAAACAAGTCATCTGCATACTTGAGTCCAACTTTGTAAATCTCGTCAAACTTTCCAAAATCTAAAGTTGCATAAGGATCAATAGGTGGTCGCAAATAGTAAACACCAGGGGTTCTCTTGGCCTCCTCTAATGCATTGACACTAGAAACATAAGTCAATCTCATTTGAATATCCATCATTGTTGGAATGTTAGGGTGACTGGAAAAGGGGTTCCATCGATTGAGCAAAACCCAAAATCCCAGAAGAGTGTCCCCATAGTTCATTGGTGTACGATCATCAACAGAACCAACATCGACAGCAATAATATGCTTGACACCTCTTTTTTTCATCTCATTCACAGGCAAGTTGTCCAAATAACCACCATCTAGTAACATACATCCATTAAATGCGATAGGGGGTAAAAGACCTGCAAGCGACATTGACGCACGGATGAACCTCCACGCATATCCTTTTTCGTGGATATCCATCGTGGAGTTTGTGATGTTTGCCGAGTTACAAAAATACTTGATCCAAAAATCCTCAATTTCAGCAAATCCAAAAACCTTCCATATACCACGGTTGAATTCATAACCTGTAATATACGAAGTGACCGGGTAGGTCAAATCGAATAACATCCGCCAAACCGAAGATATTCTTTTTGAAAACTTTTTCGCCATAGCATAAATGGAGACAATATTGTACTCCTTGGCATACAACCCACCAACAAAAGACCCAATGGATGTGCCCCCAATAATATCAACGGGAATCCCATGTCGCTCTAAACTCGTCACAACACCAACGTGGGATATACCTCTTGAGCCACCGCCTCCCAAAACAAGACCCACTGCTTCATTGGAAAGAATCCGAGCCAATCTCATAAAGTCGTCCTTGTATATTTTCAACACCTTGCTTTGGTCATTTTCCTTGACATACCATTTAATGTGCTGCTTTGTTGCCTCAAAAGTAGACTTTATTGCTTTATTCTGCGAAAGCTTCGCTGCTAAATCGCTTATAAACGATTTTTTGTGTGGTAAAACATTTGCCCCTTGTTCAAACTTCATTTGAATATGGTGGTGTCCTTGAACCCATATTCTATTTTTTAACCATGGACTAGTAGACCCTGCCCTAACAACTTTGTCTTGGTGAAGCAAACACAAATCTGTTCTGGCTGTAGTTTTCAATTTGACCAATAATTGCTCATACTCACCAATAGTCGTGCTATCATCCTCGGCATCTGCTAATAACAAAATACAGTCGCCTTGAGAGATGCACGTTGATGTCCAATTAGACTGAACTGGGGTGTCGCAAATGTATACTATAGTTTCGTATTCTTCTTCCAAATACGCAAAATATCCCAGTAGCTTCAACCTCGCCAAACTTTCATCAAACGCATGTCTCCCCAAATGAGTCAATATCAGAGCCTGGTCTAACGCAATAACGTTTCGGCCAATCTGCCTTAATGCCTGAACTAACTTTTCTGCAAATTGTCGCACCGGTAAACCAGACACGGTGGGTAAAATAGTGATTGTTTTATAATTTGCTGATGTAAAAGACTCTTGGGAAGTGGTTGAAGTAATAAAGTTCCGCTCCCGTGGTTGATACTGCAGAGCGAGTACCTTGGATGCAACTAAACGCGAAACACTTACCATTATGGATGGGTTCTCATTGGATAACATTTCGAATAATGATCTTGGAATACGTGCTGTTTCTGAATCTCGAACCGCAATTAACGTGTTTGATCTTCTCGAAGCTGTCAACACTTCAACTTCACCAATAGATTCGCCATGTCCATACTCGCCCAAAACCTCAACGTCTTCCTTCTCAGTGTTTTTGTTTGTCGATCTAACAACTCTAAACCGCCCACTCAAAACGACATGGAATCCATTGGCCAAGTCACCTTGTGAGCACAAGACTTCACCCGCAGGTATGTGACACCACTCTAATGCGTAATCAATTGTGAGTATCTGCTTGGATAACAAGTTTTTAAGTTTAAGTGCAACGGGTAATTGCAAAAAGTAATATTTGTCCAACAACTTGTTGTAGTCATTCTTTGGTATGTATGCGACAACTGCACCGGTTTTCTTGGGGGTCTTTATTGTCACCATCGATCTGAACCCGACAACAGAAGTCAAATATCCAGCAATCCCACCAGACTCAACTGTATAGATGTATCGATTAGGAGCAGAAACATCTGCAGAGCGGTTGTAAATTTCCAAAGATCCGTCAATAACATAGTACAACCCAGTAATTGCCGAATTCTGACTCACAATCGTAGAATCCGGCCCAATATACTTGATCTCTAAGGATTTAGCAAATGCATCTTTGATATTCATGTCTGATAACAAACGTTTCTTTCCAGAAAGTTTGGGCAACGTTGAGTTTTCAGCAGTTGATGGTTTTCTCAATTCAGCTAAATTTATCGTGTTCATTAAACTTCCCTGATTGTTGAATACCGGATGCGATCTTTTGGTGGTTGGAGTGGTTGCACCGGACATAATTGACTGATTCAAGCTATCCAAGCCCACAATTGAACTACTTGTTGACGAGCTTAAGCTTTGGAAATATCCAGTCCTTTCAACTATACCATTAGTTTCTTCAATACCAACCATCTTGAAAATGTTTTCAATTATTGCAACTCGTAAAGAGTTCTCTTCAGTTTCTTCCATTTCATCAGTAAAGTTCATTCTTTTGTTATCCCCATCCAGCAATGAAGTGGTGGAAGATTTTGGGAGAACCTTTTTTTGGAACTCGCTTCGGGAGATAGGCACCGACGAAAGCAAGTCACCTGGATGATTGCTTTTTACTTTGGAATCTAAAGACACATACCTCGACGTAGTCCTTTGTAATTGGTTTCTATGATGATGCTTGAGCTTCTTTGGCAAGTTCTCGGCCTCGGCCTCTTCTTTTTTGTTCAACCTTTCCAATAAACCGTCGACAAAGTATCTTGGTAGACTCGTAGCATTTTCTTCGTTCAATTTGATCTCCAGTTTCAAAATTTCACTGGTCAAACCAAGGTAGTTTTGCACAGTGCTCATTGTCACCTTGTACAACCTAGTCAAAACCATTGTGACAATATGAGAAGTTGCCTTTGGGTACTTCAGCTGAACGCGCTCAAAGGCGGTGTGTGGGATGATTGCTATAGTGATGGTGCCATTATTATGAGACTTCTTCGGTCTGACAATTATTTCAGGATAATCTTGACCATTTTCATCATCGTCACTGTTGCTCAACTTCGAATCGGTTGCGGGTTCTGATTTACTCAAATAATCCATATTCAATGCAACGACGCTATTCCCGTCTTCATCGTTTGGAGTCAAAGCCATTTCCTCATTCTTATTTCTTGGCCTAAACAAGTCTAAGGTGGAGAACAACGAACTCAATGGAGCACCGCTTTTAACTTCATTCAAAAGTTGGTACTGCTTGTCACCAAGAATCAAAAACTCATCTCGCTCCTCTTCAATCTCCTCAAAATAGCGTTGTTTATATTTCAGCAGATTCTCCTTGGACTTTTTTGTATACACTTGGGCAACCCCTTCGACGACTATCAGAAACCCCAAGGATTCATCCAAACATAATATTTCCTCATGCGACAATTTCTGTGTAGTCATACTTTTCGTCAATTCGTGGAACACCGCCTTGTCCAAGTATCCAAAAACTTTAATTGCTAGTAAAAACTCATCTAAGTAATTGCTTGGTTTTTTGTCTTGCTTTGATTTTCCAACAAATACCTTCGAGGAAGCCGGATGAATACCTTTCTTACTTGCACCTTCTTTTTGATCGTTGCTATGAGAGTACCCAGTTAGAAATTTATATCTAATAACCAAATAGGTCACAACACTAACCCCAATTAGTGTCGCCAATATTGAAGATAAATGCAAATTTATTTCAAAATTTTTTGAAAGAAGGCGTAGAACGAATGCTGGAGAATCAATAATGATGAGATTCAACACTTTAAATAATAGCCATTGAACAAACAGAAAAATATCGCTGATTATAATATATACCAGGTATATGGTTGTAGTTCTATTGTCTGAATGCACCAACGGTATCAGATCCTCGAATTCAGGGCCCATTGTTGAATTTTAAAGTTTTGATGGTAATTGCAAGTTGGAAAATAGATTTCTAAAATGTTCTAGACAATTTGGTGGACACCACGCGATATATATATATAGGTGTAATCGTGTGCTTGCTCCCACGACCAAAATGTATGCGTGTGTGTGTGTATTTCGTATTTGTTGCGAAATTACATAATAACAATTGCTGTTGAGATCATAAACACATATAATTTATTTCAAATGACTACCTAAAACAATGACTAGCACTACATACACATAAAAGAAAAGAATTTTTAAAAAACCATACAAAAAAAAAAACAATATTAACAACCATCAGCAGTTTAACTTTTTTGAATTCCAAGCTCATTGTACTTTTCTTGTAAATAATCTTCATCATTCAAGTACTTTAAATCGCCAACTGGTCGTTCGCCCATGACACTTATTCTATAAGCGTGGCGGATTTCAGGCTCATCAAAGTCAACACATGGAGAGTGAATTGTGGTTGAGTTGTTCCATAAAACAACAGTATTCTCCTCCCACGTAACTCTTATTTGCAAATCTTGAGCCTTCTCTATATGGTCATACAAGAATGACAACAAATAGTCCAGTTCATCTTCCTTTAATTCAACAATACGTCTTCCAAACTCTTTGTTCAAATACAAGTGTTTTTGTTTGGTGACTGGGTTAACTCTAACAAGCGGATGGATATTAGCTTCCGGTTCTCTTCTAGTTATTCCACCAGCCAGTTTATTGTTTGCCGCCTGCTCAACTGATGAATGCAAGACATGCAATCCTTCCAATCTTTCTTTCATGGCAGGACTTAAACGGTTATATGCTTCAACCGAATTAGCAAATAATGTATCACCACCGGAGTCTGGCAATTGCAAGCATGAGAACAAAGTCAACTGCAATGCATTCAACGAATATGAGCAATCAGAATGCCATGAGATGGAATTCGTTCTGTCAGAAAAAACACTATCAATTTCATCCTGTGATGCACCACGAAAGCAAACATGCAATTCAGGGAACCCTTCTGGGGAGCCACTCGTGGCATGCTTGTACAATGGCCCAAAGTATTGGGCAAACTCAACAGCAGCCTGGGGCCCACCTTGGTTAAAATCTTGGTCTCTGAACACAACCACACCTCTTTCAGCAACAAAACGAGAAAGGTCGTTTTTCGCAGCATCTGACAACTGTGAAAGCTGAATACCAGTTATCACAGAACCTAATTTGGGGCTCAACCTCTTGACCTTGTAATCCCCACCAGCAGGAAACAAATTGGACAACAAAGGATCAGCAGCATGTCCTTTATCATGGTACTGTTCAAACTTATAAGATGGGAACTTTTGGTTTGGGTTCCATGTTGGCAAAAATTCCGGGTATAAAGCTAAAGATTTGTTGTGATCACTCACAGTAAATGAGCCTTTGCTGGTTTTACCAACGTGAGCTTTTTGAAATTGAGAAGCGTCGTATTTAGTAGTATCTGCAACTGGTGCCATTCTGATGATTGATCCCAAGAACTGAAGAATCTAGTGAATAAAAAAGAAGATATGCTATGATAACAAAAAGTAAGAAAGAAATAAAAAAAAAATAGAAGAGGACTAAGCTGGAGGGAAAAGTGTGGAGAATAAATATGACGAAGAGAATCGACCATTTCATATTGTTTCATTATCTGGGTGCAAACACATTTTGTTGGTGCTGGTCACGTGAGTAGAAACTGTGGCTGGTGCCACCCGTGAAAATTCCGCCAATTCTCCATGTCTTTCCCCGAAAGCCATAGATGGATTTTTTAAGAAAAAATCGCAGAAATAGCAAAATAGCACAAAACAAGAAACAAAAATCCAAAAGACGATAGTGATTTCTTAAAATGGATTGTTTGGGCTATGCATATTTCCGTAAGTCTTTGATAACAAGTAGTCTAGAACAGAGTTTTGGTTGGGTGATAAAGAAAAAGATACACACTAGAAAAAAAAAAAAAATAAAGTGCACCAAAAAATTTGACAGATGAGTCCGAAATGGAAATGTATCAACTACTAGCATGTGGATCAAATGGGAACTACCAATTAGGAATAAACAATGATGAGGATCAGAATTCGTTGAAGGTGGCTTTGTTTGATATAGATGGCACGATGTCTTCAGAGGTCCCTGGAAAGCCAATGAAAATAGCTGGTGGAGGTAACCATACAATGGTAATTCTAGATAATGGCAAAGTTTTCAGTTGTGGGAGCAATGAGTTTGGTCAATGTGGATTACCCAGAGGTGAGAGTTTGGGTGTTTTCCACAAAGTACCTGGCAATGACTGGCTAGATATTTCATGTGGATGGGAGTTTTCAATTTTGGTGAAGCGCAGTGGAGAAGTGTATGTCTGTGGAAGAGGTCTAAAAGGTGAGTTAGGGCTTGGGAAGGAGACACCAGAAAGCGAACTTATTTACTCCACTACTGTCGACGGGTTCAAGGAAATAAAGTCTTGCATGCAGCACACAATTATTCAGACAACCAATGGCTTAGTAGGTTGGGGCAACAGCAGAAAGGGACAGTTGGGCGAAACAGAAGACAAGATAATGTGGACACCAAAAACCTTACGATTTGGTGTGGTGTGTAAAGATTTCAGTCTAGGGAGAGAGTTTACTGCAATACAGACTGACACAAACAGGGTAAAGATATTTGGCAAGTCTTCAATCAAGAATATCCCCGAGTCTACAGTGGCTAGAGTGGCAGCCATGTGGTCTTCTGTTCATATACTACTGGAAACAAACGTGCTCCAGTCATTTGGTAACAACAGTCATGACCAGTTGTTTCCAAACAATTCGAGTGTTGCAGTTGAGGAATATGCTATTGGCAGTGAGCATGGATTGGTCACATCAGACAACATAGTTTATGCCTGGGGATGGTCAGAGCACGGGAATTGTGGTACATCAAATGCTTCTGATAAAGTGACGTTCGATTATCTTAACAAGTTGTACACCGGGTCTGCAAAAGTGGTGCTTATTGGTGCTGGCTGTGCCACAAGTTGGGTTGTAGTTGAAAAATAGATATGATAAATAATACTACATTAATAGAATTCAAAATATATCGATGTTTCTTCTCCAAATTCACCTATGAGATAATTTAAAAATCCCGAAAGATGGAAAATATGTCCATCGAAATTGTTCTAGGACTATCACTCTTGATAACAAATTAGAACAAAACCAAATTCATTCGTCTTGAAAGCGATTATCCAATTGATTAGTATCAAGAAAAGGAAAAGAAAAAGTGTTAAAAATGTAAAGAAAAATTTTTTTGTTTCTCTTCTCTTCCATGTAGAGTTCGGTGTGCGTTTACCAACTTAATAATCTTTCTTACGCCAAAAAAAAAAAAACTAGTATTATCAGAACAGTATCTAGTACCTCAGTTTCCAGTTGAGAACCACCAATTACATCATCGATTCCTTCTCTTCAGCAATGAGTATTTTTGGAGCAGTTTGTCTGGGAAGACCTATGGTGTTGGCCGAACAAATTGATCAAACAAAGTTTGTTTTCAATATTGCCAACGCCTCCAACATATCATACATAACCATTTTCATCTTGCCCAATTCCCCCTTTGTCGATAATAATTACACTGCATTAATATATTTCCAGCTACCACAAAGTGGAGGTAGCTCGCCGGAATACAAATTGTTGGGTGGGATCAACCCAAACAAGCCATCAGCAATCTACAAATTGAACAATAACACCAACAAAGGCTCAAAGACAGTCGACGATATAGACATGGATATGAACGATGGAGGCCCTATTGATTTGAGTGACAAAACTACTATCAACATTGGTATTTCCATCGAGCCCACACCACAGGCAGAGCAGTTGATCCAACAATCGAAAATATCCAACAGCACATCGTTGGTGCCTGCAAATAAAACCACTGGAGCCAGCTCGGCAGCCACTACCACGAGTCTGCCTAACAATACAGCAACGATGGCAAATAAGATTGTCGGACATGCTTACAATTATTTGGCTAGTTTCATAGATGCGTCGGGGAAGGTGCCCATTAAAGCATTTGACAACTGGTGGGATAAATTCAAAACAAAGTTGCAAAACAACCCGAATTTTTTAAACGAATTACAAGAATGAATAAAGTATAGAGTAATTGAGTACTTTTGTTTAGAAATGAAGAATATCTGCAAATTTGTAAATACGCAGTCCATGACAAAGCTCTACAACTCTTGGTGTGATGTTTAATGTGTTTGGTTGTCTGGGGCAAATAAAGTTCTTATCACGCACGTGACCTGAATAATTGCCATTCCAGTCTAACTTCTTGGTGTAGCAACAATCCTTTGTTCGATTGATTGATGACGTCGATTTGTCACTCTTTAAAAAATGACACTTTTATCGTCACAGCCCGTGCTATTGCCACATCGTAAACACAAACACAAGCATGAAAATGTGAGCAGTCACTTGCATTTGGTGAATGATCACCATATACTTTTCTGACTCAAACACATTTCCTAGTATTTTAAGGTTATCTTACTAGATCGACAAAATCGCATCATGTCGTTAAAAGGTAAAAAAAATGTGGTAATCTGGTCACGTGGTATTAGCTCATTGTGGTTTGTAAGCCGGAGTTAGCTGTGTTTGTATGTTTAATTTCTTTTTTTTTTTTCCACTGTCTGTCTCTAATGTGGGTTCGCTTTGTTTAAACGTTTTTGGTTTTGGTTTGGTGTGGCGTTTTTTTTGTATTTTTCTTTCTTTTTATTTTTTCTATTGTTGTATTTCTAAGCAAAAAAATTTTCAGACTTATGTGACACAGAATAAAACACGAAAAATATATAAAAGTACCCGATGATTACTTATTTGAAAGAAAAATAAAAAAAAAAGGAAATTTGACAATTTTTTTTTTCGGTACTACTTAGACCTCCAATTACTAATCTTTAGGTATAATATAGTTGAAAAGTCCAACCTTTTTGTCTATAAAATTTCAGTATAAAGTCCAACCTTTTGCTTCACGTATAATAAACAAGAACCAATCACTTTTTTTGTCTCATCATATAATGACTATTGAATCAAGCACTAACTATTCTTTTGGTACCAAGGCCATCCATGCTGGAGCTCCACTTGATCCTTCCACTGGTGCCGTTATTGAACCAATCTCACTTTCAACAACTTTTGCTCAATCTGAGCCATCCAAGCCATTGGGTATTTACGAATACTCCAGATCTTCCAACCCAAACAGAGACAACTTTGAAATTGCTGTTGCTGCATTGGAAAGTGCCAAGTATGCCATTGCCTTGTCATCTGGTTCTGCCACTACTGCTTTGGTTATTCAATCTTTGCCAATCAACTCACACATTGTTTCAAGTGGTGATGTTTATGGAGGAACACATAGATACTTTACCAAAGTCGCCAATACTCATGGTGTTGAAGCTCAATTCGTTGGCAATTTAGTTGAAGACTTGCAAGGTGCATTAAGAGAAAACACCAGATTGGTGTGGTTGGAAACCCCATCCAACCCTACATTACAGGTTACTGACATTGCCAAGGTGAAATCTATCTTGGTCGATCATGAAGCTAAAACCGGTAACAAAGTCTTGTTGGCTGTCGATAACACTTTCTTATCGCCATACCTTTCCAATCCTTTGACTCATGGTGCCGATGTCGTTGTGCACTCAGTCACAAAATACATCAATGGACACTCTGATGTCGTTATGGGAGTCTTGGCAACCAACGATTCTCAATTGCACGAAAGATTTAGATTTTTGCAAAATGCAATTGGTTCAATTCCTTCCCCATTTGACTCATGGTTGGCACACAGAGGGTTAAAGACATTACACTTGAGAGTGAGACAAGCATCCAACTCTGCTCAGAGAATTGCTGAATACTTGAGTCAACATTCTGCTGTGTTGAAAGTCAACTATCCAGGGTTGAAATCCCACAGGAACCACGACGTTGTTTTACGTCAACAAAGAGACGGTTTAGGTGGTGGTATGATTTCATTTAGAATTGCTGGTGGAGCCAAAGGTGCTGCTGTATTCACTTCATCCACCAAATTGTTCACCTTGGCTGAATCCTTGGGTGGTATCGAGTCGTTGATCGAAGTTCCAGCAATCATGACACACGGTGGTATTCCAAAGGAAGAAAGAGAAGCCAATGGTGTCTACGATGACTTGGTCAGAGTCTCTGTTGGTATTGAAGACACCGAAGACTTGTTGAAAGATATTGAACAAGCTTTACAAAAGGCTGCTTCTGTTTGAGGGGATGTTCATTAGCAATGTATATAATTATTGTATATTATGACAAAGAAAGAAAAAAGAAAACCAGAAAAGTGGTTTATACAGGAATATTTTAATAGAAATATCGCTTATATTGTGATAAAAAATTTGAAAGACAATCCGAATGTAGTGCTTGTCTTATTCTGCTTGGGAATACTGTAGTATTAGCATCAATTGAGGAAATTCCAGATAGCTAACGGTTTTGCGATTACGAATTTCGCAACCAAATAAATATGTGACAAGGAATACACTACTGATCAAGGTTATTCTTAGTACAATGGAAAAAAAAAAAAAGAAGCAAACAAAAAAACGAGAAATTAATGAACACGACTTCACTTCTACAACCTACTGGGAAAAAAAAGGCAGAGAGTTATTGAAAAAGGATCATATCAAGTTCTTATTGTATATTATATGAAGTTTTCTGTTTTAGTATTACTTGCCAGTTACTTAGTTGGTGTGAATTCTCTGATTGTTGATACTTCAGAGGAATTAATTTGTCCAGATCCAGAAAACCCTTTAGATTGTTATCCAAAATTGTTTGTTCCAACAAACGAGTGGCAAACCATTAAACCAGGTCAAGATATACCACCTGGGTTACACGTTAGATTAAATATAGATACGTTGGAAAAAGAGGCCAAGCTAATGAGTGCTGACAAAAAAGACGAGCCAGTTCAAGAAGTAGTTGTTGGTGGCGAATTGCAGGATCATTCGAGGGAAGCCATCACTGAGAATCTACAAAAGTTGCATGAGCTGAAACATCCTGAAGTAAAACAGGAGCACGCTCATCGTACAAAGGTTAGCCAGGGAGATTTGAGTAATTTTGACGCAGCTTGTCTGGAAATTGAGAGTTTCAAGCCACATGAGAGTGATGTGGAAAGGTTGCATTTGGCACTAGATACTTTAGAGGAATTAAGTCATGATATCGAATTTGGGGTCAAATTGACCTCAGACAAAGCCATATTTCAGAGTCTTGTCAACATTGCCAATAGTGCTTCTGATCCAAAAATAACCGAAAAGGTATATCGTGTAATGGGATCTAGTTTGAGAAATAATCCTGAAGCGATTAGTAATATCTTGACCAACTTCGACAAGAGCTATGTGGATAATTTGTTTGAGCAATTAGCGAATGAAAATGATGTTCTACAAAAGAGGATTTTGGGTATAATTCAAGCTTTAGTCCAAAATAGCCATTTTGCAAGACAATATTTTTCATTTGACCACAGTTCCGGGTTAAATGATTTAATAGCGATTTTTCCCAAACTTGGTCCAAACTCAAAGTCCAGGGCAAGTAACATTTTAGAGGATTTACAATTGTTCCCAGTAACAAACGATAGAAGATCACTTGAAGATCAAGATCCTGAATCACAGGTTTCAAAATTTATTCAGAATTCCTTTGTTGGAAATAAACTTGACGAAAAGAATTTCAAGTCTTATTTTGATCAACTAGTAAATTTGCATCAGCTGAATAAGAGTTTGCGACCAAGTGGTGACTTTCTCAATTGGTTAGCTGAAGAAGTGGAGTCGCGTAAAGAGAATAAAAAAAGAGACGATTATTCACAAGAAGACAAAGACTTTGATGAGTACATGTTGCGAGCACGTCATGAAGTATTTGGCAATCCAATGGGATTAAGAAAGGCAATTGCCGACGAGTTGTAGAGAATATTCATAGATCTGTATCTGTTATATCCAATTAGATAGTTTTTATGTACATTACCGTTAGTCTTTCTATTTTGCCAATATTACATTAAAATTGAAAATAAAGTACACGATGATGAATGGAATAAAAACGATACAATTTTATTCCAATGTTTGTTTTCCTTATGCTGTGATCTTGAGATGCCTGTTGACTCGTTTAATCGAATAAACCGAAACCCATATCGTCATCAGATTCTTCAGCAGCTTCTTCTTCAGCAGCTTCTTCAGCGGCTTCACCACCGGCGGCAGCAGAAGCACCACCAGCAGCAGCAGCTGGAGCACCAGATGGGACTGATGATAATTTTTCGTTACCTTCAGCAATCAATTCTTCGACGTTCTTACCGTCCAATTCGCTGATCAATTTTTCAACTTTTTCTTCTTCGACTTCAATATCAGCAGCTGACAAAACAGCTTTGACATCGGCAGCAGATGGGGTGGCGTTACCGGCGTTGACTAATAATAAGTAAGCAGCTAAGTATTTCACTATATTCTTGTTAGTAACATGAAAATGCTATTAATGTTATTATTATATCTCATGATATACGAAATATTTCCAAATGTATTTAAAGTAGGGAATATCAGAATGCAATAATCAACAAAAAAAATAAACAAACAAAACTACTTTATGATGTCTTGCAACTTGTATCAAACAAATTGTAGAGCTTATATTAATTTGGTTCTCATAGTAATCTTGGGCATGAAATGGGCCATCTCTTTAGATGGGTGGTGATACTATTAAACTGAAACAATACACTGACTTAAACTATTCTAACCCTATCCATATGCAATATCTCTTCGTATATCAATCCTTGTTGTTGCTGTTACATACTTGTTGATCTATACTATTGTTGTTTGATACAGTGGTTACTAACAATACTTAGATTTCAGATATTTTTTTTTCATGTTGATTGAGGTTTGGTAGAGAGCGTTTGTACTGGGACTGCATATACACTTTAGGGCTATAGCCCTGTCGATGCTACCATGTGGTCACGTTTTCCCTTGTGCGGTTAGAAGGCAAAGCCTACAGTACATTCTTGAAGTACAATTTGACCAAAAACGAATAGTGTTCAGCAATGATCTGCGTGATTCGATATTGCTTAGTCTTACAGAAGAATTTTGCCAGATGTGTGATTGTTTGGTTTCCTACATTTGCTGTTGATTTGTTCACAACTCTGGCAATTTTCCCGAAACCCAAAATCGTGTGAACCACCAAAAGGCGTTGCAGAATGTGACCCCTATCCACTTCTATTATGAATAGAGTCTCCTACTACTGTTATGGTAATGTATATTTGTTTATATAAGTAAAATCTGAGTACATTTGTTTAACAGATTAGCATTATTCTTGCTTTCTGTTCTAAACATTGAATTGATTGTCTTGGTGGGTTTCTTTTCTTGTAAACAGACTGCCCTGAAATACCATGATACCTATATCAACACGATGTTCGTTCGGCTGCCAAATATGTATATATGTACTGATTGCAAATATTGATGGGTTCGGTATTCACGTTTACTGTGGCTCAGTATCTGCATTTTTGTTTTTCTCCTGGTAGAGACGGATTACGACAGTGTATTAGAATCCGGGCAGCATCTATCACGAGCACAATCACAATCATCTAAGGAAAAAATGGGAAATAGCACTTTTGCTTACTGTACTAACCACATACATTCATTGCCAAGTCTTTGAACTACAAGAAAATGAGCATTAAACCGTTTCCAGAATTGTCTCACGACCAAGAAAAAGAACTTGTGACCAACTTGTCACAATGGTCGCTTGGGAATGGGTTAGTTATGTACCCACCCAACTTTGAAGGTTTCCAAGCCAATGTTGCGCCAATCACATTGTTCCCAACACCTATCCCCAAAGAAAGTTTCCATCGCGCCGTCAAAGTTCAAAAATTGTTTAATGAATTATACATCAATGTGATAACAAAGGACGTAAAGTGGTTCTCATCGATCCTTGAAGACTTGTCCAAACATGATCCAGAGTTTACTGGAAGATTATTCGAGGTGTATCAAAAACTGAGCAAGATTCAGCCATTGTCGTTGGGGTTATTTAGATCTGATTATATGATACATCAGGACACCAATGAAATCAAGCAAATTGAATTCAATACTGTTAGTGTGTCTTTTGGTGGATTGTCTTCCAAAATCGGGCAATTGCATCAATACTTGAACGGCACTGGACAGTATGACAGCAAGTACAACTACAAATATTACGATGATGAAGACGAGATTCCTGTTTCCACCTCAGCAAGTGACTTGGCGCAAGGTTTGGCTGATGGGAATTTCTACTATCACAATGGAGAGCCAAAAACTTCTAGTGTTGTTTTGTTTATTGTGCAACCAAATGAACGAAACAGCTTTGACCAAAGACACGTGGAATATGCATTGTTCAAGGAGCACGGAATAAAATCGGTGAGATTTACTTTGGAAGAAGTTGAAGAACATGTGACTGTAAATCAGAACCGGTTATACATCAAATCAACCATGGATGAGGTTTCGGTGGTATACTATAGATCAGGATATGCTCCTAGTGACTATGATGTTAACCCCGAAAAAACTTGGGCTGCTAGGTTGCTATTAGAGGATACGTTAGCTATTAAATGTCCGTCTGTTTTGACCCAGTTATCAGGAACCAAGAAGGTTCAGCAGTTGTTAACGAAAAAAGAGGTTATCTCCAAGTTTTTGTCCAACTCGAGTGATCAAGAATTGAATGAGGTGTTGTCGACTTTTGTTGCCATCTATTCGTTAGATGATTCCAACGAAGGCGAGACGGGTAGAAAATTAGCATTTGAAGAGCCCGAAAAGTTTGTTTTGAAGCCTCAGAGAGAGGGCGGGGGAAATAATGTTTACAAGGAAAACATTCCACTGTTTTTGGAAAAATTGGACAAGCAAGAGTGGGGTGCATACATTCTTATGGAGTTGATAAATCCGCCAACTCACAAGAATAAAATCATCAGAAACAACGAAGTCTTTCACGAGGATATTATATCCGAGTTGGGGGTGTTTGGAACAACAGTATTTAATGAAAAGACGGGTGAAATTTTGACCAACAAAAATGCTGGTTGGTTGTTGAGATCTAAGTTCAGTAACAGCAATGAAGGTGGAGTTGCTGCCGGTTTTGGCTGCGTAGATAACATATATTTATATTAGATTGATACATAGAATTCGGTTACAAGCAAAAGTAAAGGACATCAAAAATACGTTTTATAGGTATTAGATGGTATTTGTAGCAGTTTTTGGGGTAGCCTCAGGTATATTAGTTGCTGGTTCATTGTGTACGGGTATAACTAGACCTTGTTGATTGACGCTATTCGTATCTGTAGCGGTGGTAGTAGCTGCGGCCACATTCTCTGTGACGGCCTTTTCTTGTTGTTCAATATCAACTGCCCACAAAGCAGCTCCTAAAGTGTTGGTGAACATAAAAAACATATTGATAAATGGAAACAGCTCGAGCCAAAGCGCAACCACTCCGTACCCCATATATGCTGGTCTGTTTAACTTGTGGATTGTTCTTATGTCACTACGCAGAAACCCTTTCAACTTAAAGTATCTTGCATGTGCCTTTAGTCCACGCTTGGAAGATTGGAAAAACAATACAATGATTGGGCCCACAAAGGGTATGAAGTAAATACCGAAAAACACAAGTAGCTTGAGCAAAGAAAAGGGAAAGATCGAAAAATCTGGAATGGCCTTAAGGTATTCTCTGGCCCTTACTCTAATGGGTAGTTTTCTATACCTCCTAAGTTTTCCCATTAGTACCACATCATTTGCACACTCTCTACTCAATATTGCATCATATGCCACTCGTTGTATGTGAGGCATTAAGGATATTGTGACAACAAATATAGACAATGTGCTCGCTTGCAGGATCAAACTATACCACGCACCAATCACCCCTAATGGTCCCATTAACAATGTATATACAATAGCTTGAGGTGGGAAGAACAATGAAAACATAATCAGGTAAATGACTAGTGTAAGGACCAATTGAGGTATCAATATGGTTATGTAAAAGGGCCAAACGGTGGGATGTGTTACAAAAGAGTACAACCCCTTTCTGTCGTGTTAGTTGTGGAGATAGAATTGGTGTTGTTAATGCATCAACATACCTTGAGAGGATACAAATAAGCTCTTGATTTGATTATTGAAATTAATGGTATGGTCATTGGCGTTGTGAGCAGTAAGTGTTGCAAAAAAAAGTAGATGAGAGTAGGAAAAAAAAAAAAGGTTAAAATATTTGGATCTATGGATAAGAGCTACTTCAGATGTGTTTTTGGTAGAAAAATAAAAGAGTACCTTGATGTTGAAGCTAATTACTGCTCCTGTTATTGAAATATATTGTTTTATAGTGTTTACTTTGACCTGGAATAGTTAGTATTTTTAATTTCAATCATTTTTAGCGCTTATTTGGGAACAAAAAAGGTATAATTAAAAGCTCTAAAATCAAGGAAAAAATCATTCAATTAGCTTTGAAGTTGGCACCAAGCTTTACTTTATAGAATAAATATTGTTAAGGAATTTCAAATAGATGGAAACAGCCCTTACTAGGCTAAGCAAGAAGTGCATCTATAGACAGCTACTAAGGTATATAAAAATAATGGAAGTTTTTTAAGCCATAAAAAGGTCCCTTGGCCCAGTTGGTTAAGGCGTGGTGCTAATAACTCAGTTTGTTACGCCAAGATCAGCAGTTCGATCCTGCTAGGGACCATTATTTTTTGCAGCTCATTTTTATCTTGATCCAGCTTTCATACCCATGAACAATATTGTACCATCAGTAGCATTATAGGGAACATTGCTTCTGTTCTTGATCTCTTTCTTTTTTGTTTACATTTTTCACTAAAAGAGGTGGAAAGTTCCCTAAATTGAGTTCCCACTCGAGACAACAAAACCATTTTCTTACGGAATACACTGAGCAGGAACACTACAACCAAGACTATTACAAGCTACTCTTGCATAGAAATGTTTCAATGGTACATAATACGATATACCATTTAGGGTCTGTTGATAGTGGATATTTTCCTACGTAGATGGTAGCTCTTAGTAATAATGAATACATTTTCCAGATCAACAAGTCGCCAATAAAAAAGAGTATCATCGACTTTGAAGTCCAATGTTCCAAACAACACACTAATAAAAATGAAGCAAAGAAGTTGATGTATTTTAATCTACTTGTAAAACTAGCGCCCCAAAATGCACCATTCAGCAGGTCCCTTGGCCCAGTTGGTTAAGGCGTGGTGCTAATAAATACAATTTGTTACGCCAAGATCAGCAGTTCGATCCTGCTAGGGACCATTATTTTTTGATTTTCCTCAAGACTTTCCAGCTATTTTTGTTGCATGACCCCCCAGGGTGGTGGTATCAGTTTTACAGTAATGTATTTGTATTTTTTTTTTTAGTTCACTTTACCTCCACTCAAAAGGGGCACCTACAGAACCTTCTAATATCTTAGAGAAGCAATAAGAGTTGAGATTCTATTCAAGAAAGCAATATGTAGCAACTCCTCGAGGAAATGGATTCAACATTATACAAGCAAAGCAAAAGTATACATCTCCCCATTGCATACACCAAAGAGGTTCATCTACATTTGGGCAACATCCCAAAACACTTTCTAAAAAATCAGTCTTTGACCTAATCTAATATATACATGTAACTCAAAACCCAAAATGAACAAAATGCAACCCCGACCCCAGCTTATAAACGGAATCTTTCTGTTCTGTTCAATTGTCTGGCTGTAGAACCATTTGTCTTTGTACGTTGACCTCTGACTGGGAAACCCAATGCGTGTCTTGATCCAGCATAGGAACCGATTGTTCTCTTCATCTTGATGTCATTATTGATTTTATGTTTCAAATGCCCTTCAACTAATAATTGTGAGATTTCTTTGTTCAAATCCATGATCTGTGGTTCGGTTAACTGATTCATTCTGCAATTAGGATATATTCCCACTTTAGCCATCAATCTTTCTGCTGTTTGATATCCTATACCAAATATCGTCTTGGCCAACCCTATGCGGACAGGAAAGTTGTGTTTTATTGATTTACCAAATACGACCACACCCATTTTGACACGCTATTGATGGTTTATAAGTATGTATTGTTGTCTGTAGTACTATTAGAAAATTTTTGAAGAGAAAAAAAAATCAGAGAAACCTGGAAAACGAGCATTTCAAAAATGAACAGATTGCACGCACTTCACATATGTAGATATCAATATTTTCTTCATTTTTTTTTTCCAACTCTTGATATATTTGGAGTGTTTAGTTTGCTATATATCCATATTGCTGTACCTACTTTAGTTGAACCGACTACCATGAGTTTTATGCCCAGCGGATCTAATCCGGAAACAGCATCATTCACATGTAATACATGTGGTGTTAAGTTTATCAATGCAGAATTGCAAAGACAACATATGAAAACAGAATGGCACCGATACAATTTAAAGAGAAGAGTTGCGGGTTTACCATCAATAACAGCAGGAGTGTTTGCCGAAAAGATACTCACACTGAAGCATTTAGCGAAAAATGAAAACGAGGATGAGTACGGGTTTTATGTGGCTACGAGGAAGAAGAAGACGAACGGAGAACGTCAACTCACTAAGAAGTTTCTAAAATCCCAGAAGAACAGAGGTAGAACAGAGGAGGTTAAACTTACAATAGACGGCGGCAGGGAAGCAAGTCCTGCGACATCTCTCACCTCGGATTTTTCGGAGTTTTCGTTAGGCGACTCAGATTTCCATGAGGTTGAATCTATAGTTACAGGTTCTGAGATAAACTATACCGAGGAGTCTGATTTCACCGATTTGGAAGGTGAGCTATTATCAGAAGAAGAAGAAGATGATGAGGAAGACGCAGAAGAAGAAGCAAACGATAGTGATGGGTCGTCAGAGGCTGTGGAGTCGATTCCAATTACTCATTGTTTTTATTGTGGTTTGAACAACCATGAAATAGAAAACAATATAAAACACATGTTCAATAAGCACGGGTTGTACATTCCCGAAAGATCCTATCTAGTTGATCCAAGTGGTCTCTTAGAGTACTTGAGTGAAGTTATTTCATTAGACTACGAATGTTTGGTATGTGGGTTTGAAGGTAAAAATTTGGAAAGTGTTAGACAACATATTGCATCCAAGGGCCATTGTAGAATACCATATGAAACCAAGGAAGAGAAGCTAGCCATATCACAATTTTACGATTTTTCAGTGGAAGATGAACCAAAAACGCAAGCCAAAGAAAGCACGAAAAAACATGTCGAGTTTAGCGACGAGGCATCATCGACTATAGTTGTCGAGTACGAAAACCAACCTGGCGATAATGAAAGGGGAACTGGAGATAATGGAATAAACGACAATTATGAGTTAGTCTACATAGACCAATCCGGAGTTGAACTTACTACACCAGCAGGTTACAGAATTGGCCACCGGTCAATGCAAAGGTACTATAGACAGAATTTGCGGTCGCCAAGGGAGCCAACAGTAGCACAAACTACACAGGCATTGGTCGATACAAGACTTGCACCTGGATTGTCACCGTACTATGCCACAAAACAAAAAAAGGAAACAAGGAGGATTGAAAACAAGACCAGAAACAATGTGGAAAGAAAGAGGAATAAGACAAGAAGAGCCAATTACCAAAAACACTACCGTGATGAAATTTTGGGTACATGATTGTGATACTATAACAAGTTTTAAGATGCTAAGCTTTTCCTGGCATGAACAATGTATTTATTTATAGTTACATAACACTGTACAGAGTTTTGAGACTAATATATGTGCAAGGGCCAGTTTTTTGCGGGAAAAAATAAGTATTGCCATTTGAAGGAAAAATAGGAAACAGAGAAATGGCCAGATTAAGAGAAAATATGTAGTTACACAAAACCTATACTACGTGTTGTTGTCGTCGTCGTCGTCGACTTCTTCGTCGTCCAAGCACCTGCACTGGTCCCACATTCCATGACACTTTCTGCTTTGAAAAGGGCTAAAGCAATTCAGCTCAGTGAAAAGTTCTGCTTCTACAAGAGACCGAGTGTGATTACAGCTCTAACTTTAGATAGTTCACATAGTTTCCATTTTTTTTTTTTCAAGAATTGATTATGGACCGCAGAATCAGTAGAGTTAACTTTTTTCACAGTACACTCGGCTTGGTGAATAAGTGAAATGAGCTTGGCCAGTTGTATATTGTTGGTCATTTCAGTTTAAACACAAGCATCAGCTATTCATAACTTCCACATTGGACAGAAAGCACGACTTTCATGTGTGGTGCGACAAGGTGCAGGAAACAGAACACGAAAGAATGTTCCATTCAGTTCTCTATCCAACCATAATAATGTTAGACAATCATTACTACTTTTACAATAAACACATTCTGCCTTTTTTTATATAACTCGTTTATTATTTTCTTTTTGATTTTCCTTTTTTTTTTTTTTTTGCAAAGACTTGTTGTTCTAGTTTATTCTACTTTAACATTTCATAACTTATTCCCAGCGGCAAATACATTAGCTTCAAAGTCTTACCTGTTCCAAAAGATTAGTAATTTTAGTAATAAGAAAAGAGAAATTGATAAGATTTTCACACTAAAATTATACACCGATTTCACCACTTTATAAGTATCATTTTCATTTTTAATATCGTTACTACCAATTTATGCTTCATCAGAAGTTAACCAGTTTCCCAGGTCATGGTTAGAGAAACTTTTTTTTACGATATACTATCAGTAAGCACGTCAGCAACAACAGAAGAAATCTCCAAATCATTCAAGAAACTAGCATTGAAATGCCACCCCGATAAGACGAACCGTGATCCAGAATTAACTGAAAAGTTCAAACAAATTACTCGAGCTTACGAAGTTCTACGAGATCCAAAGCAAAGAGATATCTATGACAAATACGGAGAAGCTGGCATAGATGGTACGGTTCAAGAGTCTACAAGTAACACAACGGCATCAAACACCCGCAATCATAGAAGAACACACTCATTTGCGACAGACATATTTTCCCAAGTGTTTCATGATATAAACAATATGTTTGCCACACATAATGCAATGTTTGAAGGTCCACAAATGTCCGGAGGATTCCCGGGATTTTCAAGTAACCAGCACATGCAGAAGCACGTAGAGCCATTAGGCGAGCCACTAGAGAACACTTTGATCCACGGAGAAGACATATTCCACACATGTGAAGTGAATTTGGCTGATATGGTGTATGGGAAAGTAATAAAGTTATCTTTACCAAAGAACATGAAGTGTGTGCAATGCAATGGGTATGGTGGAGTGAATCCAAAAACATGCAGGGTATGCTTGGGCTCAGGTAAAGTGATGATTACATACTATAACCAGTTTTCACGATTTCAACAAAGCGGCAGTTGTGCTGCGTGCCACGGAACCGGGGTATTTATCAGAGATGCCGACAGATGTGTGTACTGTAACATGGGGTATCTAGAGAGCACAAAGATTCTTAAAGTTGTGGTTCCGCCAGGTGCAAACACTGGTGATAGAATAATCATTAAGGGAGAAGCAGACGAAGGGAGAAATATAATACCAGGAGATGTGGTGATTAAGTTGAAACAACGACAACATCCGTATCTTGTGCGGAAATACAACGACTTGTACATGGATCATACAATTGATTTGAAGACGGCATTGCTAGGGGGAGAGATCACTATTCCAGACTTTTTGAAAGAGGGCCAATCTTTAAAAATATACATTAATGTGCACGGTTACAAGTCGCTTAATAATGAAAAGGTTCATGCGGGAGAAGTTGTTGGTACTATAAGATCAGGAGAGCCCAAACAAGTAAAGGGGTTAGGTGTGCCCAAGAACAACCGTATTCGCAACGGTATTATAGTGCAAGACTCACTGCAACAGAACGTCTCTAAACAAACAATGTTTGATTTAAACAAGTACTCTCGGGGTAATTTGTTTATAAACTTCCATGTGAAGTTGCCTCGCATTGAGAACTTTCTGGAAAATGATTTGGTACAATTGAACCACATTTTTAACAATGTCCCCAACAGCAATGATATGAATAATGACCATGGAAATATTATAGAATCAAATTTGGCCAACTTGCCAGGAAGCAGAGCGAATCCCATAGTTTTAGAAGCAACACCCAGTGTATCTGAGAGCCCCTCCAGAGAAAGCAATGGCTCCATCAAACTAGATTTCAGCAATATTGGTATCAATGATGGAACAAATACCACAGGCAGGGATAATAGCTCACACCCCTACTTTGAAGAAGCTCAAAACAAAAGAAGACGGTTTGAGAGCGATTTGGGTTGTGGAATAGCTAACCCAATATAAGAAAATACACAGATGAAAGCACCAAGTGGAATGCAGCTAGTATGTCTTGGGTTTGTACAGGAGCAATTAGCTCAAGAGTATGGGTTACTATTAGTTTGATATATTTTTCTCGTTCAAACAACCTACTTTTTTTTGTTTTGTAGAGTTAGTATCTAAATATTTATAGTTATCTACAATTAATTTATTTTGATCTATATAAAATTTCCGATTGGTGTGTGTGTATGTACGATATAGCGAGTTATTAAACGAAGATAGACAAAAGTGGTCTCAGAACTGTTTTGCAGAAAACAGAGACAAAAAAAAAATAACAAGTCAAAATATCACCACACACTTGTACGCATTTACTCTAATCTAAGCAGAATCTCTGTCAGGCGCTTTCCACTTTTATACGAATCAATTGACATGACTACAGGGAAGGTATTAGAACCATCCTTGGTTAAGGATTTATCTAACCATATATATGAAAAGAGAAAGGCTACAGCATTTCAAATTGAGTCATTGACAAAAAATGCTTTGGGACACAATGACAGTCAAACGATCTATAAAATAATCAACGAACTCACAGAGTTAACAAGCACAGGCACAAACCTGGCCAAGATGGGAGCAATCACTGCTCTTGGAAGTGTGTCTGTTGCACTTGGGTCTTTTGCTATTGCGTACTTTTTGGAGGATATCGTCAAACCCATCTTTTCAACATTTAAGGACACCGACGCACGCGTCAGATATTATGCTTGTGAATCATTATACAATGTTGCCAAGATAGCCAGGGGAGAGATATTGATTTATTTCAACGACATTTTTGATATTTTGTGTATCTTGGTCAGCGATTCAGAAAGCAGTGTCAAGAATGCAGCTGACATTCTAGATAGGTTGGTTAAAGATATCGTGAGTGCCAAGGCAACCAACTATGTTAGCATATTGCAACAGCAACAGGAGTCTCAAATACGAAGCAATTTGGTCGATGCTCAAGGTAACGCCATCCAGGTGAACGAGCCACAAGACCCCAGCAAGGCGTTTTCGTTGCCAAAATTTGTCCCCACTTTACTAGAAAGAATGTATACAACCGACCCGTTCACCAAAAAATTTTTACTAAGCTGGTTGGAGTTATTTGACGACATCCCATCATTGGAGCTAGTTAGGTTCTTACCGGAGTTTTTGAAACCGTTAATTCAGTTTTTGTTCAACAACTCGCCCACGGATATTCGCTCAGAAACAGAGAACCTATTGAACGTGTTTCTAGAAGAAATCAAGTATATAACCAAGATAAAGATTGATGCAAGAAAGAAGGAGTTGGCCAATAAGAAAACAAAGCAGGCAGAGTTAGATGCGAATGTGAAAAAGGACAAACAAGAACATGGCTCACCAAACTTGAAATTGCATGATACGGAATCCGCCATTGATGAAGACAGTGGAGCCGACGATGAAGCATCAATAAAGTCTGATGACACCACAATTGTAAGACGGCCACTAGCCAGCGGACTCACCACCAAGCCAACAGAGGGTCACAATAAAATTGAAGTATCTGGTAGTGATGCTAAGGAGGAGCATGAGGAAAATGAAGAAGTAACACTTGGACAAGATATTTTCATTGATTACGAGAAAATAATTTTGATTTTGTTGTCGTTTCTCAAATCCCCCGAATCAGAAAGTAGCTTCAAAGATTTGGGTAGCGAACCGCATGAGATCTATTGCCAGGTACAATTTATTGCTATCAAATGGTTACGTGATATATTGGAAATGGCTCCATCAAGCATCTTAAAGCAGTTTCCGGAATGTGTTGGTGTTACTTTGAAAAATATCTCGAAAACTGATAAGGCTCAGGATTTTGAGTTGAGGGACTCTTTTCTTGATTTTAATATGGCTATGCAACTGTTTTTGTACAAGTTCAATGATGCTAGTTTAGACGAGTTCAACGAAACTCTTGGCTTAGACAAGGAAACCAATACGGAGTTCAACGAAGTCAAGCTACCACTTACTTTATCGGCGATAGTTAAAGAGTATTTGGACTCTGTTAGCGAACTAGCTAGAACCACAAGTTTGGATTGGATGATATTCATATACGAGAGAAACCCCACGGAGTTTATGTCACTTTTCCAAGCGGAAGCAAACAACTTTGAGTTGACTGACCTATTGAAATATGACACTAGTAATGAAGTGATACTCAAGGTCTTGACTTTGATGGCAAAAATATCTGAGGCAAACCAGCAATTTTTCAAGAATTTCATTGTCAAATTGGTCAAAATCTTTGAGTTGGACGGCACAGAAAAGACTTTCAAAGTTGAGTTTATTATTCGTAAGTTGTGTGTTTCGCTAAACTCGGAATTGATATTCACTGCTTTGTCAGAAGTGTTGATTACTTTGAGTGACTTGGATTTCTTGAACACCATGATTGTTACCTTGAACAACATATTGCTAACTTCGCAGGAGTTGTTACCATTCCGTAAGAAATTGAAAGGTTTGGATTCCAACAAGGTAGAAGATTGGCAATTATTTTCGTCGTTATTTCAAAGCTGGTGCCACAATGCACCTAGTGCAATCTCCTTATGTTTATTGACATCAAATTACGAGCTATCATACTTAATAATCAAGAACTTGTCTGAATTAGAAGTGACATCGCAATTATTGATTCAGTTAGATGTTTTGGTCCAATTATTGGAACTGCCGATATTTATGAAATTGAGATTGAACTTATTGGAGCCAGAAAAGCATCCGTATCTCTTTAAAACGTTGTACGGATTGTTGATGATTTTGCCCCAAAGCAATACGTTCATGTCGTTAAGAAATAGGTTGACTACAGTAAGTAACTACAATAGTAATTCTGGTCCCCAATTTCACTTGTCGACTCCATTAACAACACCAACGCCTGCGCCAGGAACTACAACAGCTCCTATTCCAAGCGGGAGCTCTACCACCAGCCAATCTATTAGAAGGAAAAGAATTTATGAGATGCTAGATAAGTTTATTAAAATCCAAGACTCCCATGAGGAGTATAATAACAGTAATAAGAGAATGAACAACCCAGTTGGTTATAACCTTGAGTCGGCTTCCGTGTTCCCAGTTAATCTGCTTAAATAGTATCTAATTAGGTAGGTAGTGTAAACTAGCCCGAAACTGTTTTTGTTGGTTATCGCTGTTTTTTTTTTTTGCCTCTGTATTCAGTCCTTGCCAGGTGATTCCCGTTTACACTTTAGATTTGAACTTTTTTTTGTTTGTAACCTTCAAAAAAAAACCTTGAAACTGTAAGTTGATACGACTAACGCTTGAACATTTACAAGTTAAACTAAACTAGACTTAAATAGCTGCAAAACAACAAATATCTTCAACTTGCAAAAATCATGTCCACCAATACTGATCCAAAGACAAATAAGCCACGCAAGTTTGTTGTGGTTGTTCCTGAACTGTTTTTAGAAACAAAGGAGTCTCTGTCACAACTGAAAGCACAACGAAAAGAACAACAGAAACTACTACAAAAACAGAAACTAATTCAAATAAGAGAGAAAAGGAAACGGAAATCACAAAAACAAAAGAAAGCATCGTCAAGATCGCAAGCACCTAGTCAAGAACATCAACTACACCAGCAGCAGCAGCAGGTTCAAACAGGAAATCAGGAAATAGCAAATGATCAGCATCATCAACAACAACAACATCAGCAGCAACAACAACAACAACATTTCCATAACCAAGGGACTGGCCATAATTATGCATTAGGGTTCATACAACCTACATTTGATTCTCAATACCCCAACAAGTCACCAAATGTTTTGGCTTCTACAGACTCGCTGTTCCCAAGACTTTCATCATACGACTTGAAATCAAAAGATTCAAAATATAAACGATGGACACCAAGAATGGATCAACTTTTGATCAAATTGTTGAGTGACGTTGTCCATTCGTACCCAAGAGGTGCTGAACCGGAAATGAACAAAAAAGCTTGGTTGTATGTATGTAAACAATTACGGTATGCCAACCCGGAGACGGTGTACTCGACATATTCCAAATATTCAGTTCTGCAACATTTGAGTAATGTGATTCAGCACCGTTATAAGATCTGGTTTCAATTAATGGTTCATTCTAAAACCATTACTACAGGGTATTCATACAAATGGAATCTGACCTTGGGGAGGTTTGAAATAATTGATTTGATCACTCAAAGTTTGATATTAGATTCACGACAAGTGAAACTGATTCTTTATGGCAATACATTGAGTTTACCTGATTTGTCACAATACAACAAAAGTGCAATAATCACCAATGATTTCTTCCTTAGTGACAATTTGGGGTATATGTCAGTTTATCATAATGAAATACTACCAGTATTGGCAAAGTTAGATAGCAAATACATTGAAGATATTGGGATAGATGGAGATATTTATACTAAAGTGCCAAAGTTCGATTATCCTGAGGGTCACAATGAGTATTTTAAACCTCTAGTTCCGGCCAAGAAACCCTCGAATAAACGCAAGAAACCGGAAGTATTCCGACAGTATTTGCAGACAAACGGGTTGCACCAGTATATTGAGGACGATGATCAAGTGGGTAGTTCTTCTACTGGAATGCTTCAACAGTTCAGAAGAACTCTGGAAGAGCCCATTCCTCTAGTATTTAAGGAACCAATAGTGGATCCATCATTGAGAAATACAAGAATTGATGCAAATAGAAGTCGCCTCTCCTCACAACGATCACAGCCACCACAACCACCACAACCACCACAGCCACCACAGGAACCACAACTTCATACTTTCAGACCAATGCAGCAATCGCAACAACAGTTACACCAATCGTTCTCAGCACACCCGCAACAAAATCAGAATCACCACCAAGAGGTCCAAATGAGCATAGAAATTGAGAATGCCTTAGCTTCAGCTGCCAAAGCTGCATCAGACTCTCCATCCGCAAGAGCAAACAAAGACTCTACACCCTATTATCTTAAAGATGCAAAATGGTTCAATAAGTTGCTTCAACTTTATGACTCGGGTCATATTCGTGCTGATGAGGTATTGTGCGTTTGTGAAGGGGTACGAGATAATAAAATTCCATTATTTATGTTGAACGTGTTGGACCATGGGTATTACCCCACAAGGACCCCCAACAACCAACCCGCAAGAGCTCATAGTGAAGAGATACTGGACGAGGAAACTGCGAACAGAATTAGAGATTTTATGTTGCCAATGGTATATAATAGCTGAAAAAAAATAAAAATAATAGTCACTTTAAATACATACATATATACCCACCTGTTTACTAACATATGGTGTTTTTATTTTTTCTATTTGATACTTGTAAATACCTCTGCTAAATCACCCCCTGATATTTATAAGATCCTAGTCTTGAGACTTGAGAGAACCTTGGAGAAGCTTGAGATTTTTCATCATGTTGACTAGTGCCTCCTCCAATACCAACACTAGCACTCCATTTAGTTCTTACAGAATCATGATGGGTCAAAACCGAGGCTTGCATTGACTCAACTCTTGGCGCCACATTTTGTTCTACGATGGAACGACTTCTAATGTATCCGAACTGATCGGACTTATTCAAACTATCAATTAATTGTTCTGGGGAAATTATGTCTTTGGGAACAATATTCTTAGATTGCCATACATCAAAGGAATTAAAAGGTTTTATATTATATGAGTTAATAGGAAAATCGTCCAAGTTTTGCAAGCCTGAAGTGGTCGAGGTATAAGTACTAGTTGATTTTCTTTGGGTAGAAGATGCCGGTTGGGTAGTAGTTTGCTCATCATCAAATTTACTGTTGCTAGTGCTACTATTAGTGTTGTTGTTGTTATTTTTGTTGTTGTTGTTATCACCAAAGCCAACTCTACCAGTATATTCATTATCGTAAGAAGGTAAAGTCGATTTTGATTTATTAATGGGACTTAATTGATATACTGTACTAGCAAACAAATCTTTTTCGAAACTTGGCTTGTTATTAGTGTTGTGTTTATATCGTTGATCATATATTTTGTTAAAGTCATTAATGAATTCGTTACGTAAATCTCTTTGTGGTTTTTGGTTGTGTGACACTGTCAAACCCAGGAAAAGTGGTTTGGTCTCCAGCATGTTTGTTGAATGGGAAGACAGATAAGACGAAGACGGCAATAATCCTCGTGACCTAGCTGATGGTGTTGTTCTGGCTGATAAGTTTCCTGAATCCTGAGTTGAAAAAGACGGAGAAGATGAAGAGAAGGAAGATGACAGACTAGTTAAATGTTGACCCATGAAACTGTTCCCAGCTGGTTTTAATCGATAGCCCATTTTTGCTGCTACTGTTTTCCTTATCAATATGTCAAACAAAATTTTAGTATTCAAATCAGACAATTCTCGACTGCTTAATAACTTGGCATCTTGTGGATAGAGCTCTTCAAATTTTGGAGGGGGAACGGAAAACCCACCGGTATAGATGTCTTCCTTATATTTTTGATATATCAACTCAACTACTGTATTACCGCCACCACTACCAACACCAACACCTGTACCAGCACTTAGATTGGACACCGGAGCAGTCAAGTTTGCTCCCCTTAGGTAAGACCCTGTTTTTGATTTCTTGTCGGTTGGTACAATAACAAAATTGTCAAGCTCGTCAATTTCAAAATTCTTGGTGCTATAAGTCAACGCAGGTTTAGGTTGCAAAATTCGGTGATGCAGATAAATTCGCATTGATTGTGGTATAAAGTTTTTAACTAAAGCCTGATAGTTTGAGTTCATCAAAAAGTCCATCATCTGTTTCTTATTATCAAAAAGTGGCGCCTGTGGCCTTTTCTTGTACTGTAGACTTCTTTTCCTCCGTATGGGGAACTTTAATGGTTTGTTCTGTTTGATATCGGCTTTCTTCACAGTTTTGTTGCGTCGCTTGATTCTGTTTCTGTTTCTTAAGGTGGCCAGACGTGATATGAGGGACCCAGTAGTTTTAGTGAAAAGTGGATCATCAAGAACTGTCAAAATGGGAGGTGGAGGGGATGGAGAAGAAGACGAAGGGGCAGGTTTAATTGGTAGGCCCGAGCTTGTTGTTCTGTGATGTATATTCTTTGATATTTCCTCATAATTTTGAGAGTTATGCCATTGTGTGTTGGATGGTTTGTGTACTGGTTGTGAATCATATATGACTTCAAATGGGTTGGATGGTGTCCTTTGATGTAGATGTATTCCTGAGGAGGTGGTGCTGATTATGTTAGGAGATAATGACACACTCTGGGTGGGATAAATTAAGGACGTCATGTTGCTGGACAATTGGTAACACCACAGACTCTAATCATAAGTTGATGGGTGATACTTCCTAACGTATAAAATGAATAAAAAAAAATACAAAAGTAGGAAATTTTTAGTTCTTTTTAATGTGATATTTCAAGGGGCAATAGATTTGTTTCGTCTAATTTTTTTCTTTTTTTGAAAGCAAAACAGAAAGAAAGACCAATCCCAAAAAATCCCTGTAGATAAATCATGTGTAAAGTATTTTTAGTTAGACGATCAGATTAACAAAGGGAGAATGTATATTTTTCTAGTATCCGTTGTAGATCAAATGAGAAGATGGCTGGCTAGTCGCGATGTGAAAATCTTGCTGAGAAAAACGAAACAAAAAAATTTCGCAACTGAACTAGCAAGCATAGAAGGCAAATTTGGAATCCAGTTCTTGTTGACTGAAAAGTTAAAACAACCATACAACGGATAAAGCCAAAGAGTAAGCCTCAAGTTTGAATTGACAACAGGTAGCTGCTTTGTAGAAAGGGCTCAACTACTCTCACAAAAATCAACAGATAAGATAATCGGAAAAGCACTACTGATAGAATCAACAAACAATGTGAACTGATTTCTAGGTTTAAGAGGCTGGTATTATGGTTAGTATATTGTCATGTCTCTCAAACAAGAGAGTATTATTTTCCGTTTTTAGGTGAAAGTAAATTACCTGTAAAACTGGTTATTTGGTAGACCCTTGAAAGCCTCTTCAAAAACATTTCACGTCAAAGAAACGAAAGTTTTCCAAAGATATAGCCATTTTTTGTAGTTGCCAATGATTATGACTGTCGATAATATTGCAAGAACGCAACCTTTCTACAGATAAACTCTTTAGTACTTTTACTTCTCATGAGTGACCTGCTTCACATACGTGGAAAGTTCACATTCTGAAAGGGAAGAATATCTACACATGGACACACTAGCTAGATATGGACATACTATACAAAAGTGTTGCGGTGGTGATTTCCTTTCATTCTGATTATAATGTTAAACCTCTAAATGCCATGTTGTAGATTTGTGGAGAGGGGGGTGTGAAAGAGAAAAATAATGTTGGGGTGAAAAAAAAAAACGCCAATTGGTAGCAACTAGGCAAAATTGACGATAAATTTGAATTTGGGCGGAAATTTGGATAAAAATTAAGAACACGCACACGAATTTGAGTTTTACTTAATATTTGTTTGTCTCTCTCTCTCCTAATTAAATTCTCCAAAACACACACACACTTTCTCTCTCTCTGATCTCGTTTGTTTGGATTGTTGTTGTTGTTGTGTTTTTTTTTCTCGTTCATTTGCCAAATCACAATTTTTTTTTTGCCTTTTCTTTACCTTTTCTTTTCTGATTCGTTTGTTAAATCTTACAATCTAACATTATCATTTTGAAGTAACATCATGGATAAACTCAAGGAAGTATGTAATAATTGATTTGTTTTTTTTTGGTTGAGTTGATTAGATTAGTATTTGAAGCGATCAGAACAATAGTGACAACACAACAAGGGGAGGCAGGTCATGTCTAATGTCACCCGATTTGACATGAAAGAAGGACATACATAAGGGTGATCATAGAGCCCTAATTAATTAGATGGCTCTTAGCTTGGAGACCTATAAACACCTCTGAAGGTAATTTGGAATTGGCCAATTTTTTTAGTAAAGTGAGGTCCAAGTATAGGGAGGAGAACGTTTAGGGAAAATCACGGAATTTAGTACATGTGCCCACAGAATTTACACTTTCAATCAACCAACGAATTGAACAAAAAAAAGACAAACATCGATGTATACTAACATACGACGATCTAGAAAATCAACAACTTGAAATTAGATGCTGAAAAATGGCAAGAAAAATCTGATGAATTAAGTGATAGAATCAAAGAATTGGAACAAGAAAATTTGGAAAAAGACAACCAAATCCAAGCTTTGACTAGAAAGAATCAAGTTTTAGAAGAAGAAGTTGAAAAATTGGAAACCTCATTGAATGAAATCAAAGAAGCCGCTGATGAATCACACTCCTTGAAAACTTCCAATGAAAACTACACCAAGAAGAACCAAGTTTTGGAAGAAGAATTGGAAGAAGCCGACAAGAACTTGAAAGAAACCACCGAAAAATTGAGAGAAACCGATGTCAAGGCTGAACAATTGGAAAGAAAGGTTGCTTCATTAGAAAGCGAAAAAGAAGAATGGGAAAAGAAATTCGAAGAATTGACTGAAACCTACAATGCTGCTAAAGCTGAATTGGACGAAATCAGTCAACAATTGGAAGCTATTTAAATTAACAAGATGTTTTAGGCTCGAACATCAAAATAGAAGGAAACAAGCAAAGAATTATGATAATTTAATTTTACTAATTGATTTTAAATAGTGATTATATAGTAAGTAATAGGTTTTTTTTTTGTTCATTATCAGTACCCAATTATTTTTATGAATCCATTTGTAGACACGTAGCAGTAGCCAAATATAGGGGACCCTGTCTGCATATACACAGTTGAAACGATTCAATTGCAACGAATTGGCCGATATAGCTACTGCACAGAGTCTAACTGTAAAGCTTAATTTATCTCCAGCTGTATGAAAAACGGAAACGAAACTATGTTGAGTGTCACAAGTGTCGTAAGCCTTGACTTATTTCATAATTATATGACGTGACACTGTTTGTTTTGTTTGTTATCTCTCACTTTAATCTGTCCTCTATGTTACACGAATTTTGAATTCATTCCCTAAACAGCAGACAATGCCCTAAACACAGCTTACAATATTTATTCAACTACTCTTTTTTGTTTTGAAAGTTTCCACTCAGCACTTGGTATTGCATTGTTTTCATTATTGTAGTCTTGTTATCTCCCCATAATTATCGAGTTTCCGAGGGTATATATGACTTGTAGAAAAGTCGTGAGATCGAGACATTATTACTATACACAGTGCGACATTTATGTAAACACACCAAGAACACACACACACACTCACACAGCCCGAGAACATTGACACAATACGAAACAAACTAAAAATTATTAGAAAAAAAAGAAAGAAAAAAAAAAAAATTCTTACATATTGGCCAATTGACCCCTTGTCTATTTTTGTTATCTTTACCACAATTATCAAAGATCAACCTTTGAAGTTTAACCCCCTTCTGAACTCCTTCATATACATGTATACAAATAATTATGGTGTTTATAAGTACATTGCTTTCGTCGTCACTAGGGTCGCGATTTTCAAATACTTTAGAGTCACACCAAATCGATGATGACTATTCGGGACAATACGATTTTGATACGGTGGAACTGTCATCGTCATCGTCATCGTTACCACAGTCTCAACGACAAGTATCAAGCACAAACTTAAGTTCAGGGTTACTGTCATATCCCGACAGGAGGGTCATCACAGAAACTACAGCGGCAACTGCGACTATAAATGCAAGTAATTTCTCATCCCCGCCTTCGCCTCCACGACAATCCTTAGCATCAACACCTACTCAGCCATCAAATTGTGTAGCCGTTGCAGACATTGACACAAGATTTCCACCAAGTTCTGCTGTCATAAACCAGTATGACCCATATGAGGAAGTCCCATCTTATGAAGCATCGCAACGTATGCATAATCAATCCGCCAATAGTAACAGCAACAACAACAACAACAGCAGCAGCAACATTGCCCATAATAATGATAATTATATCACAGAAGATGTTTCGCATATTGCTCCCACGACGCACATATACACTCCCATTCCGTCATTGCCAATACCTATTACATCAAGCACAACGGGGATATCTTATGGCAATTCTTACGATGCACTTATTAACAATAACAACAACAACAACAACAACAATGGCAATACTAGTAATAGCAACAACAATAACCGTAATGGGAACAACAGCAGTAATGGTAATGCATCTAATTCTACATTACGAGGTGGGAATATCAAACGGTCATCCATTAAACAGCTAGGTTTAAAGTTTTTGAATGCACGACAACATTTTTTACTAGCTTCTTGTCGTGATGTATCGTTAATTCCTCCTTTGATTGGACTAATACGTTCCTGGAGAATGATCTATAGCAATGATGCCAACAATTACAACCAGGCTCTTAATGGGGATGGAGTAACACTAATTCGAGGATCAGAACATTTCTTGACTGGACTTTGGTGTATTGTTGCTGGTTATTTATCATATTCTATATTGGACTCGTTGTTGGTTCGATGGATAATGACATACCTGACGTCAGCAGCAATTGTGAGAGTACTATCAATGCTGACAATAATCATCACCATAGAACTATACTTGATCAATACTACAAGTGCTATTACCGACTATGGATTGCATATATGGATATTCATTAGTTGCGTGCTCACATTCACATACATTGTGCAGAATTTTGTCACATCAAATCTAGAGTTGATCAATTACTATAAGCGGACGACGATCCACAAGCGAGCCAGGTTTTTTGATTTCTATAATATTGTTGTGTTTGCTGTTGTCCCCGTGGGTTTGGCTAGTTTTGTCACTATGGTGGGACTATTGCGATCTTTGCTATTATTAAGAATCGAAATTGATAGCAACAATAATGGCAATGGTATGATTAATCTTGATGGTGTCTAACATGCTAATTTTTATACTTATATAATATAATATAATTAATAATGATCATAATTATTCAGTGTGACTCCGTCTTAATTTGGGTGTTATACTGTAAAAAAACGCTGACCAAGAATTAAAAACGCTACCAAGCAAGATTGTGATACGTGTGCGTGTGTCAAAAAAAAATAATTTTCAGCCACTATATAAATAGCCAAGCTCATCCAGTAGAGAAATTTTTTTCTTTCTTAATTTCTTCTTTTGCCTTTTTTTTTCCTTTTTCTCCTTTCTTTAATCAAAAAGTATTAAAGGGAAGGATTTGCCACGGCGAGATAATGTAAAATAGTCAAGTTATACTCGTTGCCAACTTATTCAATTTAAAGTTTTATATTCCCGAGAATGATCCCAAACAATTTTGTTTGCGTGACCCCTCTATAGGAAGTTTGAAATTTGTGAATTTTATAAATTTTGAATGTCGATTTATCAAGGGGGATATCTGTATCTGTCTACAAAAAATGTGTATATGTATATTTCTGATTGCAACAATGGCATGAATAATCTCTACTACAAGCTTTAAGCCAGTGTATTTTATAATACTCAGGACTGAAGTTTTGTATTGTCTTCAAAATATTCTATCAAGTAAGCTGTTGACTCAGATGAAACGTATTTTTTTGTAAACTTACAACTAACGATGAAACAGTACGGGTGGCCGTACTCAAAGCATCACCATGATTTAGTTAAGCAAGTACATCTTAATGCTCTGTTGGGCCAAACTCCCCTTCCGTAATTAGAGATTTACTATAAGATACAAACAGTATTATACTATATTATATTATAAATATGTACACAAGTATTCACATGTACATATAACTTCAAATATATTTTTAACATTGACCAAAAGAAAACATAGCGCATTCTTCTAATAATATACAAATTCAAATTTCCTTTTTCTAATCTTCAAAAACTATTCTCTTTGTAAAACCTCTTTATCAGTTTATATCTCTCTTGAATAAGTCTGTCAAAATGAGCAAAAGAAAATGAACATAAAAAATGAAAAGCTTATCTGTATTTGTTGAAACCAATGTCAGCAGCTTTTTCTCTGAAACATTGACGACATAAGTCCAAACCGTATTTTCTGATTAAACCAGAGTGGGAAGAACAATGTCTACATTGTCTTGAACCTTTACCAAAGTTTCTTGGGTGGGAGAACCAAACGTTTTCGTGAGCCATCTTGTATCAAATAATAGTTATCTAAAATGAAAAAAATAGTTAGTAATCAACACTCTTGGAAATGCCAGATAAAACCCACAGTCAGAATGTGGTATGGATAATGGTGATAGTGAAAAGTAATATGCCCAAATCCCTATTTCGGGTTGACCAAAATGTATAAAACAGACGTATTTTGTGTCAATGATGTGTACAAATAGTTAATTCAATAATCTTGATGGTCTAGCAAGTTTCTATTCCCCTTTTCTTAATTATGGTTGGCTTATTTCTGGTCTATATCAATCCTTCTAAACCTTGAAACATATAGAAAACAAGGGTATTAACATCAGTTATATACCTTGAAAATGAATTTTTTAAAATATAATAATGCTTGCAAAGTAAAAAATGAATAGGGTGATATATATATGCTTTCTGATGTTTGCTTTTGCCATTTATAATATTATGCCATGGTTTCCGTTCTATTGATGTATGTTCTTTCTCATTATCTCTTCCTCTTTAATTATTCAACATTTCATTATCAATCATATCCATTATCGTATTCAATAACATACTAATTTAACGTTAGTTTGTGGTGTTACAGAGTAAGTTCAACTATGAAATTTTTCAAGGAAAATTTTTTTTTTTGTTCTCGTTTCTTTCGTTTTCCATGGAAATGAGTTTTGTCTGTAAGTAAGCTGGGTGATTTGGTTCTCACCATATCTTGGTTGCTGGCACGAAAAATAGAGCCAGTGCACACCCCCAAATGCGCGCTGCAATCTAGCATGATTAGGACCAGCGCGCTCGCGGAAAAACCAACACTACCAGTGCGATACACATGATTGGAAAATAAATTATACAGTAGTGCACATAAGAATTCTTTGCTATTCTCAAAATCATTCACGTGATAAGGGCTCAGTAGCCCTAATTGTTTGCACGTGACCAACTTTTTACTAGCTCCATATATTTTTTTTTTCTTCTTACATTGATCCAAGCTCATCGCACAAATATGTTTTTACATACTGGTAATCTCGTATACTATCAGATCGTGCTATAGTTGTCCTTATACATTTAAATCGACTTTCGTCAGTCATACAAGTAGCCATAGGGTATATATAACTATTTGAACCATGGCCAATTCTCATAGAAACACATTAAAGCATGACCATAAGCCATTCAAATCAAAGCATGCCACCAAAGGTCAAATCAAGGCCAGAATAAAGGGTAAAGTTGAAAAATCATCCAATAGTCTGGGTGGCAGTAAACTGCTGAAAGTTGTATCAAAATTGGAAAGGAAAAACTTATCAAAACAACAAAGGGACAATAAGATCTTAGAAACGAAATTAACTAAAAAATTATTTGAAGGTAATTCAGGGGCAGAAAAGATTGTTACCATAATTACATTAACTAATGATTTATCTGCTGTTGACATTGCCAATAGATTATTTAATGAACAAGAAGATACCAGTAATGAATCAATAACCAAATTCGATTTTGGTTATCCTTCGGTCACAAACATAAATATTGCAAAATTCAAAACCAATTTGAAAGTGATAATTCCCAAACAAAATAATATGATTAGTATTCTTGATGCGGCCCAAGTGTCTGATTTTGTTCTCTTGGGGATATCTGCAACTGAAGAAATTGGAGAAAACTCATTTGGTGAAACCGTCTTACGTGCATTGATTGCTCAAGGTATATCAACAACAATTGGGGTGTTGCCAAATATTGTCCTGGCTTATCCAAAACGTAATTTACAATTAGATGTCAAGCAGTCGTTACAATCATTTTATCATCATTTTTTCCCATCGCGAGATGGATCATCGAATCGAGGCAGTGGCACTGATAGTGGTGGGAATAAATTATACCTGTTGGAATTAGATTCTGATAACTCGAATTGTTTGCGGATAATATGTCAAAAATTCCCTCAACTGATAACTTGGAGAGATTCTCGTGGGTGGTTAGTTGCCGATAAAGTTGAAATTTTTAACCCAAATGACATGCCTGTGGAGAATCAACAACAAATGATGGTGGTAGAAGGTATGGTGAGAGGAGTTGGATTCAATGTTAATCGGTTAGTTCATTTGCCAGGATTGGGCGATTTCCAATTACACAAGTTGGAGAAATTGGCAAGAAAAGCACGTGGGAACAGTTCACGTAATCATCGTGGCGGTATGGATATAGACACTGGTAATGATGGTGATGCTGAGGAAACGTTTTTGCCTAATGAACAGCAAGAGCTGTTGGATGAATTGAATCCTGACGAAGGGATCGATATGGGAACTATGGAAGATGACGATGATTTCTTAAATAACGATAACTTTGGTGTCAGATCAGAGGGAAAAATATATTTCGATAACGGCAACAGCAACGGTACGGGCTCTTCCAGCACGGGCAAAAAACTAGTTCCAAGAGGTACTTCAGAATATCAAGGAAGATGGTTTGTTGATGATGTATTGGATGAAGATGCATCTGATTTAGAAGAACAACAAGAAGGAGAAGGAGAAGAAGAAGAAGACGCCAATATAGTTGACGATGATATGATGGTAGAAGATAATATGGAGGCAGATGACATTACCGATAGTATCCATGATTCAGAAATGATGCACGTTGACTTGTCACCAGAAGAAGAAAGTCGTCAACTTGAAGAATACCGATCATTAGCTAAAGATGATTTAGAATTCCCTGATGAAATTGAGTTGCATCCTAATGAATCGGCTATAGAGCGATTGAAAGGGTTTAGGGGCGTCAAGTCTTTAGGTAATTGTGATTGGGATTATGATGAGTACGATCCTGAAGCACCATCGATATTGAAGAGGTTGTTCCAGGTGTCGAATTATAAAGCCACGAAAAACAAAGTCAATAAACAATTCATCAAACAAACAGAAATCACCGCAGGTAATCGAGTCAGATTATATATTATCATTCCTCCTGGCGCTTCCAACAATGTAAGCAGCGTTATTGGCAGTTGCTCGAGTGTTCCATTCCCTGTATACGAGTTATTAGAACACGAACACAAGTTGGGTGTTTGTAATTTCTCATTTGAAGCATGGCAAGATTACGAGAAACCAATTATTAACAAAGAGCAAATCATTGTGCAATATGGACCAAGAAGACAAATTATCCAACCGTTATATAATCAAGCCAACAATAATCCAAACAACGTTCATAAGTTGGAGAATTTTGTCCATCATAACCAAGGTGGTGGCGGTGCAATTATCGCTACTGCTATAACCCCAGTATTGTTTACTAACTCGCCAACATTATTTTTCAAAATTCATCCCGACGCTGACGATAGTAGCAACTCTAATGGTGGATCAGTTGAGTTTGTTGGTAAGGGTACTTATTTGGGCAGTGATGCTAAACGTATCATGGTACAAAGAGTTGTTTTAACTGGTCATCCAATAAAAATTCATAAACGTGTGGTCACTATCCGTTACATGTTTTTCAATCGTGAAGATATCAACTACTTTAAGGCAGTCTCGTTGTTTACGAAAAACCTGGGACGAGTCGGATTTATTAAAGAAAGTCTTGGTACTCATGGTTATTTCAAAGCCAATTTCGATGGTAAATTGACATCACAAGATGTGGTGGCTATGAGTTTATATAGACGATCCTGGCCTGAAGTTTCAACTGCCTGGAATAAGTTTAATTATTAGTATATATATACATTCATATAGGACTATATTACATCTTTTCAATGCTTCATTTGTTTTATATGTAATTATGTATGGTGTCTCATATACACACACAAAAACTGAGTGAAAACAGACAGAAAAAAAAAATTGTTAAATTTCAACCTCATCTCTCTCTTTCACATTATAATCCACCACGCCTTTCTAATTGAACCCAGTTATCCCTCCCTCCATATTGTTACATACACAAATGGGTAAGCACAGAAGAAATAAGAAAACTCAAAAGTCCAGACATGATCCATTATCCAATCCTAATTTGACCACTAGTGCTGCCATTAATGCCGTTCGAGGTTCTGGCAAACAGTCTAAAATAGGACCTTTAATTGATAAATTGAAATCACTGGTGCTTAACGACAAATCAATGGCGATAGGTGTGATTAATGTATTGGCTGAGGATGAACAGATGAGACAAGAGTTGATTAATAATGATATTGTCCTAGTTCTAATGCAGTATTGTTTGAATGATGCCAATGCCAGTGAGGATATTTTGATTGAGTCGTTTGGGTTATTGAGAAATTTAATCATTGAAGAAGGATATGACATAATTCAGTTTATTTGGGATAATGACATTTGGACAATTGTGGAAAACAATTTGAACAAAATCAACATTTCCTTCAATTATTTAATGAACCACAACAATAACGATGATGGAACCAGTGATGGCAAGCCAAAGAAAAACTTGAGCAAGGCCAAAATCCAATCACTTTATGAATTTTCGGAGAATCTCTTTACATTGATAATCATGCTTATTACCTCAGATGAGAGAATTTTTGACTTTGTCTTTAATATCAACAGCAATGGCGAGAATAATACTGGCGGTAACAAAATCGATCCAATTGTACAATTTGTATTAAGTTTAATTGATAGTCACATCAATAACAAATTAAGATTATCGAAAAAACTATTCAACACTTTGTTGGAATTATTATTCCAATTATCTACAGAATCGATCTCGTTTGTTCAAAAATTAAGCACATCGTTTGATTGGGATAAACTTGGACAATTTTTACAGAGTGATGCCAATTATGACTCAACATCCAAAATATATTATAATGGGATATTCTTTTCGTTAGTTGAGATTGTATTGCAGCCATCGCCACAAGAGAAAAAAGAAGAGCTAATGAGACAAGTGTTGAGTGATATCATAAAGGCAATTACCGTCAAAGAAGGCTCAGAATCAAAGCCAAAAGAAGGTGAGGAACAAGAGACACAAGATTTGGCAGCATTTGAGGCAGGTTGTGATATTATTGCCACTATTTGTGAGTATTTGGCTACCGATGAGACCAATCCTGAAACACCTGCAAGACTTTCACCCGAGACTTTACAATTACTAGAAATGGTTGGTAATCAATTGGTGGGCAAAATTGAAGCCATGGGGGTGTCTGAATCAGAATCAAGTTCTGCTGAAGCAGCAATTAATAACTTGCAATTGGTAATTAGCTTTAATCAATAATGAAGGGAAATCTCCAACTAATTTACATGTATACCAAAATCAGTACAACACTATGAAAGGTTGAAGAAGTAATTGCCTTAATGATTGTAGAACTAAGAATGTAGTGAGAACAAACGCGTAAAACCTTGAACGGTAGGAGTCTTGCGATGTGTAAAAAATCATTTGATCACATCATAAGCACCCGAACAAATACCTACCTCCATAGTGTTTCAGAAAAGGGGGATATTGTGATAAACTTTCGAGACACAGGGGGCGTAAAACTAATCTAAAGATCTTGATGATGTCAGTGTCAACGACGATGAAGATGAAATTGTTTTAAACGATCAATTTCTACGTATTAGGAAGGCCAAAAAATCAATAACGGGAGAGAATGTGTTTGTTGCAATTTGTTCTTTTTGCATCTAGAACCTGTTTTTAGTCTTATACACAAAAGTCGATGTTCTTTCTATATTGGGTGAAATTATATTTTGCAGACAGGAAGAATCAAGAGTGTTGCTCTTACCTCCTGAGCTTTCCAGGTTTGTTGTTGTCACACCACTCAGTTTTCCTATTGCATGAATTTCTATTTCAAATTATGAAGTCGTAGTTTTTTCATATAACCACCAAAAAGTTGAGGCGTTGATGATAGCAAACATATCTAACCAAGGTCGGAATCAAACTTGGACTGCAGCAAATACTAGTATAGCCGAGCCGATCCATATAGAAATGAAATCAGAAACTGAAAATTTCAAAGTCCGCGAGTTAACAATAAACGATTACTGTATGGGATGGTAAACAAAAGTGAATATCCGAGCTTCACCTTGATACGAAGCTCATAACTACACACAACCCAATAAACGAATTCCATCTTTGTCCATTGTGCACATTTAGTGGGCAATACCTATTGTTCAAACGTTCAAAAAAAAAAGAATTTCGTAGTTGATAAAAGAAACAGAATAGAATTGCGTCTACAATTCCAAATGGACCATGTTTGACCATTGCTTTTGCTTTGCCTCTCTGCATGTAATAATTGACTTGGCTTAGGTGTTGCTTTCGACGGAGGGGTGGGGGCATGTTTGTTAAAATTTCAAGTCCACTGATTATTATTACACCCCATTTTCTTTTTTTTTTGGTAGGAAAGAGGGTGCGTCCGGTTGCACATTGCAATGGACCCGTATCATACATCAAGAATTTTATCTATTGATCGACAGGTGGGCTGGCTGACTGGGCTGGGCTGGCTTAATGGTGTTGTAAATTGATCAAGAGACTATTGAATGTCTACTTGAGTGGTTATTGATATTTTCAACTATGTTTGTAGTGTGATTTTGAAAGCCAAGAATGGCACAAAAAAAATATTGTGCTATTTTTTTTCATCTTTGAAAGGGATAACCCAACCACTAGTGAACACACACATACACAATATCAAGGGCAGAATACAAAACGGACTCAAAATACAAACAAGGAGATATTATTTGTGATTTCATTTTGTTTTTGTAGTATCTAAACATTCTCATCTCTCCTATCTACGGGTCGATCCCCCCCCCTTAGATCACCAACTACTACTGTTTTCATTTAATGCTACAGTGGTTATATTAGTTATTTTTAGCAATAGTTGTTGCTTTTTTATTTTTATCCCAAAGGGCAATTCCAATAGTAGGTGTGTGTGTGTACTACATAGCATTTTTTGTTTTGTCGTACCCATTACTGACCAGTAAAGATACACCCTCATTACTTTACTCAATCAGGTAATTCAATAAACTGCTGGAAGGTCTCCTCTTATCTTCTATCAGTAGTTACAAAATGTTTTGAATCTTGTTACGATCTTCCCTACAGATTTTGTCTTTTGCCAGCCCAACATTCCCATATGAAAATAAAGAACTGACCAAATCATTTGAAGAGTGTAACAGGTAAGAAAATCATAATGGAAATACACAAAATCAAATTTCACCCTTTTTGCTTTTGTTTCTCTTTGTGTTTTTTTTTCTCAATTGATTTAAGCTGCAAATCCCATAACAATAATACCCGCGCCACGTTATTGACAATCAAAATCAATATTAATTAATCAATTAATTAATTGATGCAGTTGTTCTTGTTGTTCTTGTTTGATGGAAAAGAAAAGAACCCTTTTTGTAACTATTCCGATTTCTCAGATAACCAAACGCCAATCAGAATATTATTATTAGTGACAAACAGAAATCTTTTTCCGTGACAAGAATGATTGAGTGCTTTTTGATATGACAATCACCAGCTCCTCCTTGTTTCCATCCCTCCCTCACTCCCCTTAAAACTAATCATTGCTTTTTTTATTATACATTTTCTATTTTTAAATGCTCTGTTTGATAGTTCTTCAATTGTGATAGGAAAAAAAAAGTATAAATAGATCAATGGTTTTCCAATATTTTGCATTCACTGTAGACTAGGTTTATAACACACCATCATAATCATTCGCTATGAGATCTCCATCACTCGCTGTTGCTGCTACCACTGTTTTGGGTTTGTTTTCCTCCAGTGCCTTAGCTTACTATGGTAATACTACCACCGTTGCTTTAACTACTACAGAATTCGTCACTACTTGTCCTTACCCAACCACTTTCACTGTGAGCACATGTACCAATGATGTATGTCAACCAACAGTGGTTACAGTCACTGAAGAAACAACAATCACTATTCCTGGTACTGTAGTCTGTCCTGTTGTCCTGACACCTTCAGGTAGTGCTAGTGCTAGTGCCAGTGCCAGTGCTAGCTCCGAAGAAGAAGGAAGCGTTGTCACCACTCAAGTCACCGTCACTGATTTCACCACCTACTGTCCTTACCCAACCACATTAACCATCACCAAATGTGAAAACAACGAATGTCACCCAACCACAATTCCTGTGGAAACAGCCACTACCGTTACTGTCACTGGTGAAGTGATTTGTCCAACCACTACATCTACTTCTCCAAAAGAATCATCTTCCGAAGCTGCTTCTTCTGAAGTGATCACTACTCAAGTTACAGTTACAGATTACACTACATACTGTCCATTACCAACTACCATTGTTGTTTCCACCTGTAATGAAGATAAATGTCATCCAACCACCATCGAGGTGACTACCCCATCTACTGT
>OBUW01000154.1_pt1 | contig 51312 bp, 32 predicted proteins | sample 1475761 | NCBI WGS metagenome assembly OBUW01 (sample SAMEA2579908, study PRJEB22360) | human gut metagenome | biome: human gut; feature: human-associated habitat; material: faeces | place: Denmark | collected 2008/2010
TAATCTTGATGTAGTTGTTCAATCTTAGAGTAGTTCAAATTTGAAGAGAGTTCTAAATTGGTGTAGTTGTTGTACAGTTAGTGTTGAGAGCGGTTTAAATTTACTGGTAATTGTAATTTAAGTTCAGGGAGTTGTAGAAATTCCCAGTGGCTCATTTGTGAAGAGAGTTCCAAACTAGTGGGATGTTGTTGAATTAGTGTTGAGAGTGGTTCAAATCAAAGGGAGTTTTAGGTTCAGGGAGTTGTTCAATCTCAGAGTGGTTGAAAATGATAGGTGTTCCAACTTAATTGTACAGTTATTCAATTTTGTCACCCGGTTAATACATTGGTTGGAAATAGGGATACACTGTTTCTCACGTGTAGTTTCCAAGAGAGATATTCTATTACTGAGTGGCTCATTTGAGAGTGTACCGAATTGGTTGAATTGGGGTTGTTAAATCTGGTTTAAATAGTTCTGGCACAGTGAGTTGAGAGTTCTAGAGATATTCAAATTGATCACTAGATTAAAGCATTTGTTGATATTGCTGCAAATTAGAGCAGTAAGTTAGATCATTTTGAATTGGTTACAGAACTGCTAGTGTGGGCTAAATCTCTAGATGGTTGACTTGTTGTGGTGATTACAGCAGGGGGTAGTTTTAGAGTGGTTCGGCTTGGTTAGGCAGTTGATAGTGATAGCCAGAACTTGAGGGACTTTGAATTCGGAGTTGCTAACACGTACAAGTCGCTCTTGTTGGCAGTTAGACTTCCGTAAATTAAACTCGTGCCCCCACTCGCTCGTGCCCCCCCTTGGTAAGTCTTGGCTGGGGCTACATCTGAAGATATCCAAAAAATTTTGGGAAAATTCAACACTCTCTCTGATAAAGAACCTTCGGGATGAAATTTGATCGACAAATTTCTCTTCACCTGTCGTTACCGCGTTTTTATGTAAGCTTTACTGTCATTTTTATGATCTGATTACTCCTTGAATGACTTATCCTCTACAACTGTGCTTGGTGTCTTATAGACATGGGTTTATCTTCCAATTCAGAGTTTCTGCTTCGTTTGGCCTACAGTTAGTCTTGCCATTCGAGGTGTCTCTCTATACATCTACATACTTCACTACCCCCTACTAACCCCCTCTCTTTGTTCGCCCAAGTCACCCAGTTCGGACTGTAATGCACCACCTCCTGGTAGGCCGGCACCATATCCCTCCACCTCCACCCGCATACCCAACATGATACTCCTTGTTCCAGTCCAACTCTAGCTGGCTGATCCCATCGGGTAAAACCTTAAAATTGTTCCCAAACTTGCCTACCACCAGCAACCCCAAAACAATATACCGATTAAACTTGGTAATAAATGGCACCACAGGCAACACCAAAAACTGGGAAAACACCACCACTATCCAGTAGATAAGGTGTTCAGAGGCTAGTGATTCTTGCACAGTCTTGTTAACTCCTTCTAATACTAGCCACCCCGAATTGTAAACCACCAACGACGATATTGGCACAATAAGCAAATACTGCAACGACCAGTCATAGTTATGCTCCACCAAAGGTTTCTCAGTATCCCGTTCATCTTCTGTGCCGTACCTCTCTTCTTCCCCACTCAACAATGGCTCATCACCACCTCTAACCCTGGTGAAGGTCCACCCAATTAGTCCTAACAACGACGTACTGGCTTGAACAAAAAATAACACAGTTACCCCAAACTCACCGGTGTGGTCGCCACCACTCCATGTCACATAGACCAACACCACCCAGTAAACAAACGACACCTCAATCATCGTAACAAGTTTCTGGTCACTCGACGTATTCACCCAATCCACACCGTTTAACACAACATAGTATACCAACACCACAATTGAGGTCGTCGTGGCTACCACCATCATCGGGTGGGACGACACTAGCATCGGATTACCGACTTGGCCCACCGCCACCGCTAAACCCATTGCTAACGGTACACCCAAAAAATTGGTAACCCCTAATTTCCATTTCTTATACTTGACAATAACAAACAACAACGGGGTGCTCACCACCGGGAACAACACAAGTAGCACCAAATTAACTCTGGCTAGGGCAGATATGGGCGTGGCAAAAAAGTAACCCAAAAACGTGGTGTACACCGCAGGCTCCTCTGAATCGTCAACTACCCCCATTTGCACAAAATCTATCGCATTCGACATCATATGCCATAACGATTTGGGACTCACATTCCTGATATTATCTTCCCCCGTGTGGTACTTATCCCTCGGCTTGTAGAACGCCAAATCTAGGCCTCGAAGTCCAGCCTCCTTATACACCTTATAGTCGGTCTCACTATGAATCACATGGTTGTTGAACCCCTGCTGGAAAATAGACGTGGCATACGGGTACCTAACACCGCCAAAGTTTTTCACAATCCCATAGTCTGTCCCCCTGAACAACACCGCCTTGCCGCCAGCACCTGTCCCTTCTAGATTCAAAAAGTAGCCAACCTGTTTAAACCAGGGGTGTTTGACAAACGCATGGGCACCAAATAATCCAAACTCTTCATTGTTGTTAAAGTTAAAGATAATTGTTCGTCTCGGCTGGTTGTGGGCTACAAACCTCAACACTCCCAATAAACTAGCCACTCCCATCCCATCATCAGTCACCCCAAAACTCGATGGCACCGAGTCGTAATGTGCAGAAAGAAGCAACGCAGGAAGGGTGCCATCACTGCCATTAACCCTAACCAATAGATTATTGCTCTCATAATACGAAACAACACCCTTCCCCAGTTCAAACATAATCTTCTCTCCATCATTGTCGTACTCCATATCCTGGATGATCTCTTTTAAATAATCGTGGACTTGGTCGTTGGCACGAGACCCATAGGTGTGCGGATACCTAGCAATATTCTGTAAATCCAACCACGACGACTCCAAAATCTCTTTCTCCAATTGGCTCGTCGGCAACTCAATAGTAAGCTCTAAACTATTATCATAAAAAGATAATCCGGCCGTAACCACAATGGTCAATATAACAAACAACGTTAGCGAAGTCTTCCTGTATCCAAAAATAGACCTAACACCACGAACAAATGCATTTGGCTGGTTGGTGAAAACCTCACTTGCTTCTGATGACGTGTCGTGAACTTCTTCTTCCAGCATTGGTTGGTCTTATCAGTAGAGGAGTGAGTATCAGTTGCTGTGGTTTTTTTTTTTTTTTGTCGTTTTCAAATTTTGTTGGTTTATGCGACGTTTGTGTCAGGGAAATATCACCTTGATATAAGTCGTGCGTATTAGGTCAACATTGGTGAAAAATTTGCACTCATCGAGAGCCAGGAATTAGTATAAAAAGAAGAGAAAAGAAAGATATTTAGGATATTTATTATATAGAGACCGAGTTTCAATAGACACTTTTAGTGGGCGTAAACTTCATTTACTCTGTTTTTTGCTTATTGCAAATAATCCCTATCGTGTACTAGGACTAATTCTCACGAATATTCCGTGTATACAAACAAAATCAGACTTCTTGGTGAGCCCAACAGAAACAGCCATACTTCTAGTGGATCTTTTTATACTACAACATTCACACTGCTTGACCTACAACTACACATATTCCTTGTTATAAGGGCAATCTATCACACAAAAGATTTACTGTTGACTCACAAGATATCAACTGTACTAATAAAGGAGTGCATTCTATGACCTCTGGAGATACGTATCATACAAAAGAGAGAAGGGAACTAAAGGTCTATATATAATGAGCAGGATGGGTAACCCGGTGGGGTATTAGCACGCACACGACCTGCGGACATTACAACTATCGTTGGCTACACATATCAACCCTTTAAGAAAACACCAAACTCATCTTTGCTCTCATTGATTGGTATTTATAGTCACGCATAACCCTGTTTAGCAACTACATAACCCTCCGCACTTTGAAAAAATTTTTTGCTTAATTTTATCAAAATTTTAGAGTAAAAACATGCCAGACTGTTTAATTGGTACCGTTTAGTTTTATATTATTCAGAAGTTAAAGCACCTTCAGGAATCTTATCTTTGAGTAGTGATAATAATATAATGTATATCAATTCTATGCTATAGTGTAGTTTAATAAGGAAATAGTTGACAATTCTAAAAAAGAGGGTTGGTGGACATTTATATATGTGTAATAGATTATTAATTGCAGTTCTTTAGTTTCATGATTGCTATTTCTCAGATAAAACAAGGCCCAGATCATGAACTCGCGAGCAGACCATCGTATACGCATGCCGCAATAAGATACTTCTGACAACGGTCACAAGCCAAAAAAAACGCTCAACCAAAGGGAAGATAAGCTACAGTGGCCTTCTAAATAAGAGTCCTTTACCCGAAAGGGATCTGCGTCGGATCTGTTGAAAAATTCAGCATCGGTTGAAGAATCGCCCAGTTGGTCTGTGACTAATTCACGCGATTTATACATCTCGCCGTTGTTGCCGATGTCGGCTATAAATTTGTGAGAGCCGTTTTATCGGCCCAAAAAATGTGTATTCATCAACGTGTAACTTAAAAAAAACATCACCAAATCAACATCTCACCAACGGCCAACCACCCAATGATCCATCTATTCGTTCAACACCATGCCATCCCCCATCTACTAGCATACCTTCCATCTCCTTACCGATGACACAAAACTTAAATCCCGCAAAGCCAAGCGTATGGCTGAACCACAAATAGCCACCCCGCATATCCAAGTCGGCGATAAAGATATACCTCAGAGCAATCACTGCTCAGCTTCATAACCAACCAATACTAAAATTTAGAACCAATTTACTATAAATATAAAGAGATTTCCCAGTAGTTGTTATTTGCTCTCACCATCCAAACATGTCACACGCTACAGACTCCACATTAGATAACGCAAGCGTTGATTCAGAAAAAGTTAGAGATTTCGGTGACGACTTACAAAACCACCCAGTCCAACCAACAAGAAGCATCCTCAGCAAGATCCGCTCAAGAGATGACGACGCTAGAAGCTTGGTGTCCAACAACAAAGGGGTAGAGAGAATCATCTCAGACTTACAAGAAGGCGCAGGTCAATTAGGACCATTAGAACAGCCATACGATATAAAAAAGATCGAAACCCATCCAGACCCCCACACCGACTACAATGAAGCCGACCCTTGGAAGTACCCAATCGACCTGGAATCTGGTTTACGTTTGGTTGAATGGGTCGATGGCGACAAACACAACCCAAAAAACATCTCCAAAGCTAAAAAATGGTTATACACCTTGGTCTTGGGTGCAATTTGTTTTGTTGTGGCCTTGGGGTCAGCTATCGTTACCGGGGATATGGAACGTCCAGCAGAGTACTTTGGTGTATCGGAAGAAGTGATAATCTTGGCTTCAGTAACAGTATTTGTCATTGGTTTTGGTGTTGGGCCGTTGGTGTTTGCCCCCATGTCAGAAGAAGTTGGTAGAAAGCCTATTTATGTGGTCACCTTATTTATTGCAGTGGTATTTATTGTTCCTTGTGGCGCCGCTAAAAACATCGCCACATTAATTGTTTGTCGTTTGATCGATGGTATTGCATTCAGTGCACCAATGACATTGATTGGTGGGTCGTTAGCCGATATCTGGGAAGGTCCTGAAAGAGGTACGGCCATGGCCATTTTTTCTGCTGCTCCGTTTTTAGGGCCAGTATGTGGACCAATTTTTGGTGGTTTGTTATGTGACCACGCTCCAACTTGGAGATGGATATACTGGACATTCTTAATTGTTGCTGGTGTATTTTATGCGATATTCATTGCCATAGTCCCAGAAACCCACCACGGAATATTGTTGAAGAAACGTGCCAAAAAGTTGAGAAAAGAGACAGGAGACTCCCGCTACAGATCATTCAACGAATTGCAGATCAGATCATTTGGAGAAGTCGCCAAAACCTCCCTTTTACGTCCCTTCGTCTTGCTCAGCGAGCTCATCGTCTTCCTCATGACAATATACATGGCCATCTGCTACGGTTTGCTTTACATGTTCTTCTTTGCCTACCCAGTGGTCTACCAACAAGGTAAAGGATGGTCAGCCTCCTTGACTGGTGTCATGTTTATTCCCATTGGTGTTGGTGTGATCATCGCTACTATTGCCGCTCCATTCTTTAACAAAGACTATAACAGACGTGCCCAGGTCTACAGAGATAGAGGCGAGTTGCCACCACCAGAGCTCAGATTAATCCCCATGATGATTGCATGCTGGTTTGTTCCTGTTGGTCTTTTTGCATTTGCCTGGTCTTCATACACTTGGGTATCCTGGGCCGGTCCATGCTTTTCAGGATTGGCTGCAGGTTTTGGCTTCTGCTGTTTGTACAACCCGGCCAACAACTATATCGTCGACTCCTACCAACACTACGCTGCTTCTGCATTAGCTGCCAAAACATTTGTCAGATCCATTTGGGGTGCGTGTGTGCCCCTCTTCACTATCCAAATGTACCACAGATTAGGCGACCAGTGGGCCACCTCCCTTATGGCCTTCATCTCCTTAGCATGCTGTGCCATCCCATATTTATTCTTCTTTTTCGGGGCAAGAGTCAGAACATTCTCTAGATACGCCTATACCCCGGAAACTAATACCAAATAGAGTAATGCTCATTAATATATAATTACACAAAGAGATCCTTTTTTTTAACCGTTGTTTTGTTTGTTTTGTAGATTAGCCGTGGAAGATTTAAGGCCGACCTCACATGCAGCACAAAAAAATTTTTCTCTGCATTTTCACCACTTCCAACCACTATAAATGGACAAGCAATTCCCCAATGGTTTGGAGTTGGATTATTCTGACTATCAAGCATGTCAGATAACACTACTTTAGACAATATCAGTGTCAACTCCGAAAAAGTCGTCGACTACACCATTCACCATGACGACCGCAAAGAACTAGAAAGATTAGTCTCCCACAACAAGGGGGTGGAAAAGATCGTCTCCGAGTTAGCTGAAGGTGCTGGTCAGTTAGGACCATTGGAACAGCCATACGATATTCATAAAGTCGAGACTCACCCAGATCCACACACTGACTACAACGACGCCGACCCTTGGAAGTACCCTATTGACAAAGAAACAAAATTGCGTTTAGTGGACTGGACCGAAGGAGACAAACACAACCCCAAAAACTTTGGTAAGGGATTCAAATGGTTGTGCACGGTCTTGTTAGGGATGATTTGTTTTGTTGTGGCCTTAGGTTCAGCTATCGTTACTGGGGATTTAGAAAGACCAGCTGCAGATTTCGGCGTATCAGAGGAAGTTATCATTTTGGCTTCAGTTACTATGTTTGTTATTGGTTTTGGTGTTGGGCCGTTGGTGTTTGCCCCCATGTCAGAAGAAGTTGGTAGAAAGCCTATTTATGTGGTCACCTTATTTATTGCAGTGGTATTTATTGTTCCTTGTGGTGCCGCCCAAAACATTGCTACCTTGCTTATATGTCGTTTGATTGACGGTACAGCCTTTAGTGCACCAATGACATTGATTGGTGGGTCGTTGGCAGATATCTGGGAAGGGCCAGAAAGAGGTACAGCTATGGCAGTGTTCTCCGCTGCTCCATTCTTGGGACCTGTGTGCGGTCCAATTTTCGGTGGGTTGTTGTGTGACTATGCCCCAACATGGAGATGGGTATACTGGACGTTTTTGATCGTTGCGGGGTTTTTCTATGTTGTGTTTATTGTTGTGGTTCCAGAAACCCACCACTGAATATTGTTGAAAAAGAGGGCCAAAAAGTTGAGAAAGGATACTGGCGACTCTCGCTATAGATCGTTCAACGAATTGCAAATCAGAACTTTTGCCCAAGTCGCCAAGACCTCCCTCTTGCGTCCATTTGTCTTGCTCAGCGAGCTTATTGTCTTTTTGGTCACCATGTACATGTCGGTGTTGTACGGTTTGCTTTACATGTTCTTTTTCGCTTATCCTATCGTCTACCAAGAAGGCAAAGGGTGGTCAGCCTCAAAAACTGGTGTCATGTTTATCCCTATTGGTGTGGGTGTCATTGCTTCGTCGTTGGCAGCACCTTTTTTCAACAAGGACTACAATAGACGTGCCCAGGAATACAGAGACAGAGGAGAGTTGCCTCCAGCTGAATTGCGTTTAATTCCGATGATGATTGGGTGTTGGTTTGTCCCTGCTGGTCTTTTCGCCTTTGCCTGGTCTTCATACCAAAGACTTTCGTGGGCCGGTCCGTGTTTCTCGGGTTTCGCCGTTGGGTTCGGGTTCCTTTTGTTATACAACCCAGCAAACAACTATATCGTCGACTCCTACCAACACTATGCTGCATCTGCATTAGCCGCTAAAACGTTTGTCAGATCCATCTGGGGTGCGTGTGTGCCCCTCTTCACTATCCAGATGTACCACAGATTAGGCGACGAATGGGCAACCTCCCTTATGGCATTCATCTCCTTAGCATGCTGTGCCATCCCATATTTGTTCTACATTTTCGGTGCAAGAATTAGAACCTTTTCCAAATACGCATACGCTCCAAACATGGATTAAATACACATCTATAAAACAGCAGTTAATTTATCAGTAGCTCTATCTAAAGGTATATCTGACGACTGGACTTCACGTCCCAACTTGTAGACTTTCCGAACAAACCCACTCTTGTCTAAAACAACAAAATCAGCTAAACACCCAACATTCAAAAACCCACGCTCGTGGTCAACGCCAATCGACTTGGCAGCATTATTAGTAACAGTCATCACCGCTTGGGGCAAGCTGATTTGCGACCACTTGACTAGGTTACGCACACATTGCGGCAACGTAGTGGCAGCTCCAGCTAACGTGTCGGTATTCTCCAAATACAACCGATCGCCAGTCTTTACAATAACCTGCGAGTCCCATTTGTAGTGGCCATCAGGCAAACCTATCAAGTGCATAGCATCAGTCACCAAAACACATTTGCTGGGGTTCGACCTATATGCAAGGTTGGCCATCGACGGGTCAACATGTACACCATCACAGATCAACCCGAAATATGGGGTATCAACAATAGGCGAATTAATCAAACCCACAACACCAGCATTACGGTGATGTGGCTGTGGCATGGCATTGTACAAGTGTGTGATCATCGTAGCACCTTTCTCAACAGCTTTCACGGCTGTGTCATAATCCGACATCGTATGGCCAATGGAAAACACACAGTTCTTGGATTTAACAACAGGTATCAAGTCTAAAACACCAGCAATTTCAGGAGCAGCAGTGACAATACACACATTATCAAACAAGTCCCCGTAAACTTCTAACAATTTTGATTCACCCTCTTTGGCATCAACAAACGTTTCGACTGGGTGGCACCCTTTCTTTTGCACATTGATAAATGGCCCCTCAACATGAGCTCCAAGCGAATCTGTCTGACTTGCCAAAACACTCCTCTTGTACATTGGCAACACTTTGGCATACACTTCTGGGAAGCTTGATGTGACAGTAGGACACGTAGCAGTAACCCCAGTACTCAAATACTTGGCCATAGCATCTCTATAGAACCGCTTAAACTCAGCAACATCCTCTGCGGTAGACTCCTCGCCAAGATTGGAAAAGTTCAACCCATAAATACCGTTATTCTGAATATCAATAAACCCAGGTGCTAATATTTGCTGCTTCAAATCTATAACCTCACTAACCAACTCAGGGTTTGCTGGCGGATGACAAATTCTTTTGGTGGCGTTGTTGACGTACAAGTCAGTAAACTCATACAACTCACCGTTGTCGATCAAATGACAGTTTGTGAATCTAGTAAATGACATGCTTAGGGAGAAAGAACAACATAGCAAGTGATGTGGGCAGCCATGGCAATATATATATAGGCATTCGGTTGTTCTGGGAGCAAAAAAATGTATCTAGGTTACAAATGTAACACGTTTTTGAGAAAGAAAAAAAAATGCAACACCCGAAAAAAAAAAATGTAACATCCAGATACCACCACCACCATAAAAGGCCCATCATCTGCCAACAATCCAAATGAATACCCCAATTTCTCATCAACCATGAGACAAGCTATATTTTCCAACCCTAACGATGCTGCTGAGTATTTGGCAAACTATATCATTGCCAAAATCAATTCCACTCCCAGAACATTTGTTCTTGGCCTTCCAACCGGATCATCCCCTGAAGGCATTTATGCCAAATTGATCGAAGCCAACAAGCAAGGCCGTGTTAGTTTCAAGAACGTCGTGACCTTCAACATGGACGAGTATTTGGGATTGGCCCCATCTGACTTGCAGTCGTACCATTATTTCATGTACGACAAGTTTTTCAACCATATCGATATCCCGCGTGAAAATATCCACATCTTGAACGGATTGGCCGCAAACATCGACGAGGAGTGTGCCAACTACGAAAAGAAAATCAAACAATACGGAAGAATCGATTTGTTCTTAGGTGGGTTGGGCCCAGAAGGTCATTTGGCATTCAACGAAGCGGGATCATCAAGAAACTCTAAAACAAGAAAGGTCGAGTTGGTCGAAAGTACCATCAAGGCAAACTGCAGGTTTTTCGGGAACGACGAGAGCAAGGTCCCTAAATATGCATTGAGTGTTGGCATTTCCACCATCTTGGACAACTCAGACGAAATTGCCATTATCGTGTTGGGCAAAAGTAAACAATTTGCATTGGACAAAACTGTAAACGGGAAACCAAACGACCCAAAATACCCATCAAGCTATTTACAAGACCACGCAAATGTCTTGATTGTTTGCGATAACGCTGCCGCTGGATTAAAGTCAAAGTTGTAGAGATGTATAGAGTCTAGAATATACAGGTAAATCATGACAAACACCGTGTGACAGCTCAAGTTCATTAATCGTAAATAATGTTCACACATCTGATCTATGACAATATGGACCGAAGTAAACTATACAGTCAAAACAACTAAACAGCTCAGGCGACAGATAAGAGTTGAAGGGATGTTACTCCAATTACACTAGTGCGATGTACACTTGGGCTTGCTCATTCATCTTATATCATTTTATACATTCTACTTATGATAGGCAGCACCTATGGCAGCACCTATAATCGAGCTATTTTCAATCAACTTCAAGTCAACCTTTATCCCCTTGGCCTCCTCTGCGTTATTCACATACTCAACAATCAACCGTCTATACTTGTGAAAGTAGTTCAAGACCGACCCCACATACCCAATCGTCACATCACCGCCCAACTCGTCACTGCCCAACAATTTGAAAAACGCAATAATCGCATTGGCAACAATAAACGCCGCCCGCTTGATAATGCACGATACAACTTCTTTCAAGCAGACAATGTCACTCAACCCAACCGTCGTCCAGCCGTAGGCCTTGCACAACTTGTCATGTATATCATCATAATCGTCATTCTCATGCACAAAACACATCAACTCCCCACTAAACCCACCATACTCTTGGTACATCTGTTGGTGGTCAACATTTTGAAAAATCTCGCCAGCCTCAATCAAATCTACCACCACCAACCTCGTCAATTCCGGCAAGTACCTCCCACTAGTCATCAACTCGTGCGGCTGGAAAAGCGTTTTTGTAATAGGGTCAGGCTCCATAAACGTCTTAAAGTGGTGCAGGAAACCAGCAAACCTCTTGTCTATAATGATATCATATTTCGTAGCAAAGTCTTTACATAGATTCTGGCCAAACAACGAGAGCTCACAATTAAACAACGTAGCATCAGCCAACATCTTGGAGGGGTGGATATCACTTGACCTTTTTAGGGAACAGCACATGTTAATCCCTGTCCCCAACACCATGGCCAACTTCATCTTCGAATCAATAAAGCACCCAGCAGAATACACCGCCAACGAGTCGTTCAATATAGACTGCACGTCAAGTGTCAACCCGTACTCTTGTCTCAACGTGTCTTCCAAAACCATCTTTAAATCCTTGTCGTAAATATCCTCTCCCACAGTATACCCTTTGGAAACATGCTTGATCTTGCCTCTATTGTAGTCGGTTGTTTCCAACGGGAACGACCAGGTTATACCAGTATTGATAACCGACTTTACATCAATAACATTCTGTCCCACCAATATCTCGTTAATCTTGGACCCAATATACTTGAAAAACTCACCATCAATCCTCTTAAAGTCGTTGCCAATAATCCAACTCTTTTCCACAACTATAGTTATCCTCTCACTTCTCGACAAATTTGGGTGTGGCTTGGAAATGTCTACCACTGCTATTCTCAATGTCGACCCTCCTAAATCAATAACCAAATACTGTCCATGCTCGTTGCCTGTAGGGGAGACATTATAGTTAGGCAACATAGTAATTGGGGAATTCTCTTTCAACGACAGTTTGATATCACAAAGCACTTCTTCAGAGTATACCCCCAAGTTCGATGCAGATACCGCAGACGTAAACGATTCAACAATACTCGACAACACACTGGATTCTTGCGACGACACATCAACAATCTCCATAAAATACATGGACTTGGGGCCACGCAACCCACTAATGCTAGTCTCAGTCATAATAGTATGGGGGAACAAACTAACAAAAAAAAAAAAATTAGGCTCCTTCTCCCTCCTATAAATACTTGATTTGGCGTTGTTTTTTTTTTCTGATGTTACATTTTGCACTGGTGTTGCAATTTCGCGTTTTATTACTATCTACCTGTTACATATCGTCTAGCTCAATATTCTCTTTGCTACCGGCCATCTTATTCAACTGGCGCCCTGTAACCTCATGGTCATCAATCAATACCTCCCGCAACTTTGTTTTGGCCATAACAATGACCTCATCCATGGTTCGTTGTGCCACCACTAAAGCCGGTCTCAACAACCCCAAATAGTACAAAACGTACACCGTCGCACCCAACACAATACTCAACGAGAAAAATAATGGGTTGCGGATAATCGCCATAAACTCATTCCACCCAAGCACCAATATAATCAAATAAATATAGTATGGGATTTGCGTGATATGCTGAACAATCGAACGTTTTGTCTCAATGTACTTGGCATCGACTTCCTTCTTGAACTTAGCCAAAACTTCCAGTTTCTCTTGCTCGGTAATGATCTCGGCAAAACAGTGATCTTCCTCATCATCACTATCGTCGTAGCCCCCTAAAAACTGTTCTCTTAACTTTGAGTCAAAAATATCGTAGTCAGGAACAATCTCCGAACCATCAGCCAACTTGGCAAAAGTCAAGATCGGCAACACCTGCAACGCATGCTGCTTGGCCACCGCAAATGTCTTTTCCAAATCTTGCTCGTTAAGGTACAATTTCGGTAACCCATTCTCGTCGTACCTAAACTTGTCGTCAAACCTATCTTGTAGCAACGCCAACAACTTTTCTCTCGAAATCAACTTGTGTGTGACATCATAAAACTGGCACCACGATTTGAACTTGAACTTTTCAATGGCCTGCTGGTTCTGCGTGGATGACGTGCCAAGCCCAAAATCACCACCAAACTTCTCGTACACACCCTTAAACTGCTGCAAAACATTATCCCAGGTTTCCTCGTTTGGATCGCCCAACTCAAACTGGATCGACTTGGACAAACTGGCCGATAACTTTTTCACCGACTTGTTAACAATCGAGTTCAACTCAACAACCTGCTGCTTAGCAACAATAGCATCAATGTCCTTGGTCAACGCCAAAATTATCTCATCCAAGGAAAGATCACCTTGCAACGACATTAAACTGACTTGGAAATTGACATCCTCAACCAACTTGGTAGATAATGTCTTGACATTCACAGCAAAATCCTTACCCTTTAATGCAACTAGATCTTTCTCAAACTTCTCCAACAAAGTATTACACAAGTTCTTGGCATGCACATCAAACACCTCCTTGAGCTTGTCGTTGATCAACCATCTCAATTTTTTCCTCTTTTGTTCATACACTGCCTTGTTGTATCTAGACGCAGAAGCATCATAATCCTCAAACGCGTCTTGCCTCAAATCAGCAAACAACGCACCCAACTCCTCAAAATCAGGAGCAGCGTCCACCTCCTTAAAGTGGTGCTGGTACTTTGTCAAAAACTCTTGGAACACACTCTCAACAATCTCGTCACACTTGAACTGAGCAACCAATATCTGCTGTGTTGGCAAATCCAAGTCCTTGTTGGTTTCAATCTGCTCCCAGCATCGTTCAGCATACATGGTCCACCCATCAATCGGAACATCGTGGTGGTACTCGGGCTTAAACAATTCGTTGCTAACCACTAACCTATCACCAAGTCTGTTAATACCCTCGCCAAACTCTTTTGGTTGAAGAACCTTATGGTTAAGCGCATGGAAAGTAACATCGAAAAAGTCGGCAAACTGCAAATGCTCCAACTCTGCTGGCTTGGCAAGGCTGCTCCACATGTTCTGCAAATCCAGTGTAAACGTCTTGGCCAAGCTCTCAACAGGCGTAACACCAACATGGTCCCTAATAACAATCAACAACAACACTTTATGGTCATTATGTGTTTCCAATTTGCTCTTCCCAAACAACGATAAATTGACCTCAAATACAGTTTTCAACAATCCCATATTCGCACCCTGATACAACCCCACTTGCGTCTCCCAAATATTGATAATCAAAACTTCTGACGTGGACAACGCAAACAACGCCGCTTTACGCTCAAAGTCCTGGTCCTCTCCTCTTTCTCTCCCATCAGTACCTTCGACGTCCATAACAAGAATATTGGACTTGCTCGTAGTGTGCCCCAAAGTCGTCGACACCACTGGCGAGTACGCCAACCATATCCCTTTGGTAGTTTGTTGACGGTTCAGCTCGTCCATAACATCAAAATTCGTATTGAACAACCTATTCAACAACGTAGACTTCCCGGTCGACTGTGACCCAAAAACAGAAATAATGTGGTAGTTGTTGCCTACATCAGCGGGTGACGTTTTGTTGATATAGTCGAGAATACCAGTGTTGAAATGTTTATTCTCATCGATAATTTGAATTGCATCTTGTAATTGACGCTGATCAACAGGGACAAACGATGACGAAGATGATGTATGTGATAACTCACCTTCAGATAACTCCATGTTTGCTTAAAAGTGGAGAGGAAAATAGTGAACAAATCACCCTTTTTTTTATTTTTTTTTTTTTTTCTGTGCATCTGATTCTCGCTTTCTATACACCCCTACAATTTGTTTGTCAACTCTGGAATGACCTCGTTTAAATCACCAACTAACCCAACATCCGCAACATTGAAAATTGGCGCATCAGCATCCTTGTTGATAGCAACAATCACTTTCGAATCCTTCATGCCTGCCAAGTGTTGTATAGCACCAGAAATACCAACAGCTATATACAAATCTGGAGCAACAATCTTACCCGTTTGACCAACTTGTAAGGAATTGTCACAGAACCCGGAATCAACAGCTGCTCTAGAAGCACCAATGGCCGCATTCAATTTGGTGGCTAACGGATCAATCAACTGGTCAAACATCTCTTTATTTTTCAACCCACGCCCCCCAGAAACCACTCTCGTGGCCAGTCCCAATTCCGGTCTTTCTGACTTGACAATTTGTTCAGACACAAATTGTGCGCTGTTACCAAATTCAACAGACTCAGTGACTTGCTCAACGGGGGCAGTTGCACCACCGATCTCGGCTGGTGGGAACGCAGATGCTCTGACTGAGGCAAGAATAATACTATCTTTTGATTTCACTGTAGCCAATGCATTACCAGCATAGATTGGACGCACAAAAGTAGTCGGATCAACTACCTTGACAATTTCAGACACTGGCTGCACATCAAGTAGGGCCCCTAATCTTGGAAGAATCGACTTGCCAATCGACGAGCCAGCAGTTAAAAAGTGGGTAAACTTTTGGTCTTCAATGATCTTTTTGAGCAAAGGTGAAACTTTTTCCGCCAAATAGTGGTCGTACTCGCTGTCTTTGGCAACTAACACTTTGGAAACACCCTCGGTTTTGGCGACTGCTTCTGCAACTGAATCGCCATTACTGCCAAAAACTATGGCTGTCACTGGTTCCCCAATTTGTGTGGCAGCAGTAATTGTAGACAATGATGCAGGAGAAATACCATTACTCACACCTTCAACCAATGCAAGTGTATCTAATCTAACAGTAGTCCTTGAAAACAATCTCTTTGCAATGTACGATGCCATGCTTGTGGTTGTTGAGTCAAGTTAAAAAAAAAATCAACCACCAAAATTTTTTTTCATCAAGTAGTGGCTACCTCGCACGACCTCCGGTGCGGACACCAACACGTTTTGACAAATGCCTGTGGCTTTATTGGACGTTTTGCTCTTAAACTCACCACAATGAAGAGAACCCCAAGATCCGATACTGTCTCCCCAGACAGGTCTAGACTTACAAGCCCATCGCCAAGTATACGCCATATCTCACATACCAGAGTCAATACCGAAAGGCTGTACTTGCTCCACAAAGATAGCACCCCCCAAGTGGCTGATGCAGAATCGATCATCTACCAAGACGAGTATACGCCTGCAAATACCCATAACGTCGAAAGCTTGCTGTGGTCAGAGATCCTCCCATACTATATCCCATGCTTATCGTGGATTGGCCAGTACTCTGTTGAGTTTTTCGTGGGTGACTTGATTGGCGGATTGAGTTTGGTGTTTTTCCAACTACCATTATCGTTATCGTATGCAACTAGTTTGGCACACGTCCCTGTCACATCAGGGTTGTACTCACTAGGCATTTCTCCGTTGATATACCTTATATTTGGAAGTGTGCCACAAATGATTGTTGGACCTGAAGCCCCGATTTCGTTGATTGTGGGACAAGCAATCGAACCTTTATTACACCATGCGAAAAAGGCGCATCTCGATCCCGTCGAGTACGTGGTAGCCATCACATTTGTCAGCGGCTCAACATTGCTTGGTTTTGGGTTGGCCAGGTTCGGGTTTCTTGACAACGTATTGAGTGCTTCCTTGTTGAAAGGGTTTATTGCCGGCGTTGGTATAGTCATGATCATCACTTCCCTGATAATTGTTCTTGGATTGGAAAAGCTAATGAAACAGATTTCTGACGACCCAAATGAAATGGATATACATTCGCCATTTGACAAAGTCAGGTTTCTCATCCAGTACATTGGACAACGCAACCAGCAAAGTCTCAACATAGGGTTGGTGGGGTTTTTCATTATATTTACCATTCGGTTGTTTAAGAAGCACGCTGCAAAGCAGAACGGCAGACTTTACAAGTACGCAGTATTTATACCTGAGATAATGTTGGTGGTTGCCGGCTCAACAATCCTCTGTCAGCACTATCGATGGGATTTGGGTGGACTCCCCGTCATAGGCAAGGTTCGAAACGAGGGAGACTTTAAATTCTACAACCCTCTATCCCTATCCAATCTACACTTGATCAAAAAACTTTGCGCATCGGGGTTTATGTGCGCCATGTTGGGGTTCTTCGAATCAACAACGGCATCAAAATCGTTGGGGTCCATGTACGACCTTCCCATTTCGTCAAACCGTGAATTGGTTGCCCTTGGCAGTATCAATATATTTGGCTCGGTTTTCGGGGCTCTACCAGCATTTGGAGGGTACGGCAGATCAAAAGTTAACGCCATCTCTGCGAAAACAACTATGCTGGGAGGAATCATGGGTATCTGCACCTTGCTCACCATCCACTTTTTGCTCAAATATTTATACTTTGTCCCACAGTGTATGCTTAGTGTGGTGGCAGCGGTTATTGGTATCCTGTTGATCGAGGAAGCGCCGTATGAACTCTACTTTCATTGGAAAACCAGAGGTATTGACGAGATTATCACATTCTGTGTCACCGTTGTTACCACGTTATTCTTCTCCATGGAGGGAGGCATTGCCGTGGGAATCGGGTACCTGCTTGTTCGAGTTGTCAAAAACTCGACATTCTCTCGAATTCAGATTCTTGGCCGGTACCCCAACACAAACAAGTTTGTTAATGCCGACATCCCAGCATACCAAACTAGCCAGGAAAAGGTTGCTGGGTCGTACCTAAACTTGTTTGATGATGCCCAACACATGCAGTTGAACACACAAGTGCTTGAGGAAGTCGAAGGGTGTTTGATAATCAAGGTGCCAGAACCACTTACATTCACCAACTGCAGTGACCTAACTACAAGACTAAAACGAGTTGAAATGTACGGATCTACAAGGGCGCATCCAGCACTGAAACGAAGCCGAGACATAGGCATGACAAAATATGTCATTTTCGACTTGAAGGGGATGTCTTCTCTCGATTCAACAGCAGCAAAAATTCTCAAAACATTGTTAGAGGGGTATAGGAAAAGAGGGATACGCACATGTTTTGTTAGAATGAGCAGCGATAAACATTTACGGAAAATGCTAGCCGACTCAGGGATTTGTAAATTGTTGATTGATGATTTGACTGACTTAAAGTACTTTGCCATCCAAGAAATCGCCGAGCAGAATTCACAGCCTTTAACAACGCCAGAAATGGAAGCTATGGTCGAGTGTTATTCGTTGATTGAAAGCAGCTCACACCCATACTTTAACCATATCAGCGATGCTTTGAAGGTTATTGATTGTTTTGAAACAAATTATGTAGACACTATAGACGCGTAAAAAAAAATGCACATTTTTTTTTTTTTTTTTCGTTGGTTGTCACTTTTTCTTTTCAACACCAGCCATGTCCGAACAACCTACAGAACCACTTTCCATCAAAGAAGAGTATCAACTATGGAGAAAGAATTGTCGATATATGTATGAGTTTGTCAGTGAGACGGCATTGATGTGGCCATCACTTACAATCCAATGGCTTCCAAACTACACCACCACCAATGGCCTTATCGATGCCAAACTTCTATTGGGAACCCATACATCCAATCAAAGTGCAAACCAGTTAAAAGTGGCATCAACACAATTACTGGCAGACCCCAATGTCAAGGCTAATTCGAAAATTAAAACCGTACAAAAACTCGAAAATAATGCCGAAATCTGCCGTGCAAGATACATGCCACAAGACGCAAATATCGTAGCAACTATCAATGGGTTGGGTGAGGTAGACTTGTACAACTTAGACACTGAAACCAGGTACTCACATTTTGCCCCACACACTAAAAACGGGTACGGTCTTTCATGGAACCCAAAACAAAAGGGATTGCTAGTTACCGGCGCTGATGACAATTTTGTTTGTGTTACTGATACCACCACCAACAAAACTACTTTCAAAAGCGACATCCAAAAGGATATTGTCAATGATGTGAAGTGGCACCAATTCAACGGCAACTTGTTTGCGTCTGTGTCAGAGGATAGTCATGTCTACTTGTTTGATGCTAGAGATAACAAAGTGGTTAGCCAATACTATGCCGAGTCCTCCAACGGTATCAACTCCTTGGCATTCTCTCCGTTTGCCGAAAACTTGGTGGCAATCGGCAATACAAGTTCAAATATCAATTTACTCGACTTGAGAAAATTGGGCGAGAACTCAGGATTGTTACACACCATGATGGGCCATTCGGAAGGAATAACTTGTATGGAATTCTCACCCCACCACGACGGTATACTCGCCACCGGCTCACAAGATAGAAGAATAATTATTTGGGACTTGTTCAAAGTCGGCGAAGAGCAACAACAAGAAGACGCCGAAGACGGGTGTCCCGAACTATTCATGATGCATGCTGGTCATACTGCGGGAGTGAGTGATTTAAGTTGGTGTCCTTTCAAAGACTGGATGATCGGCTCAGTTGCTGACGATAATATTGTCCATCTCTGGGAAATTAGTAAAAAGTTGATTACGAACGAGGAAGCTGAAGTAGATGTGTCGATTTTAGAGTAAAACTGGCCCTAGCTAGAGACATAACAAACCCTTGGGCTGGGCGTTTGTTGTATTTTACACAACAATTTGTTGCCTATAATGTTGTATTTTTATACTTTTTTATACACGGTTTTTTTAGTAACTATTTCAGTATAGCTGTATATCTGTGATACTCAAACAACCAAATATGGGGATTATCGGTTTACAAGGAGTTAGAAATCTTATGTGCAACAATTTCTAGGAAATGCAGTCACGGGGCTAGCTTTTCATAGCTCTTTGGTCGTGTGAAACACAAATACGCCTCTATAACTATTCTCCCAACATGATCAACTTTCTGGAACCAATGGTACACCAAGAAGTATAGAATCATATCCAGATTTTGTGTAAACAACTTGGCTTTGTAATTTGGTATTGGTCATACGGGTTGTGGGATTGTCTCTTGTAGTACATCGTGGCACGCAAGTGGTATATCAACAATAAGGTAATGGTATACACATTTTAATACATGATGCCACACAGCTAAACATTTAGACTAGGTGAACACTGACCAAATACTACCCGTTCAACCACCATTTTCTTTTGTTCACCAAAATAAATATTGCACTTGTCACTTACAGCCAAAACCAACTATCCAACCCTCATTTGAAATCTCATCGCAAAAAAAAAAATTTATCTAACCCATTCTTTCTTCACTACATGCCAGAACTAGATAAACTATCTTCACGGTTTAGGCTGCTTTACCACTATGGGCCAGTCACAGCATTAAAGATTTACAAGCACTATATCATTGCAGGTTATGGTCCAATTTTAAAGATTTTCCACATCAATGATCAAGTAGATCTAATTTTCGACAAACAAGTGTTCCAGAGAAACAAGATCCACCATATTGATATCAACCCCGAAAATGACACGTTTGTGGTTAGTGGTGGACGGTCCTTTCTTGTTCTGAGATTGGGAGAGTTGATAGACACCAGAACAGTATCTGCCACGGAACACACAATCAACGAGTGGATCGTTACTTCGTACGTTTTGGACGACAACCATATACTATTGCTAAATTCCCACAACACAATTATAAAAATCGACAAACACAACTTTTCTGTCGTGGATAAAATTGATTGCAAGGAAAAATCGATATTGTACAGTGGATCAATTACAAAACTACCAAGTGGTGATATCTATGTCGCTGCCGGGACAGTAATGAACGGAACTATTATCTGGGACTTGCACAGCCAAAAAATAAAACACAACTTAACTGACCACGAAGGGTCTATTTTCGGGATCAAAATTGATCCATCAGGGCAATATATCATGTCGTGCTCCGACGACAGGTCAATCAAGTTGTACAGCTTTAATGAAGGGAAATTGCTAGCAACCGGCTGGGGACACGGGTCAAGAATTTGGTGCTTGGAGTTTTTCAGTGGGGAGCCCCTAAAGATTATGTCCTGTGGTGAGGACTGTACCATGCGTATGTGGGAGTATAGGCCTGGCAATGATCTACTCCAGCAAATAGAATTGTGGGAAAATTTCCATCGTGGGAAACACATTTGGAGTGGTGATGTCGATAATGTCGAATTGAATATTGCTGTAACCGGTGGGGCAGACGGCAAAGTCAGAGTCCACGACTTAACCCAGCAAGACCGCCAAAAGTTCTCCCTCGCCGAAATATCATCCAACATCAGTCTCAACAAGTCGGATTTTATTAGAGACTATTTTGAATTGCCAGAATTTCTTGTCTTGTTAATGTCAAATGGTTATTTGCTTATACGTAAGGACAACACATTTACCAGTTTGGGCTATTTTGAAGAGTTTGATGGGTTTGGAATTGTCAGTGGATTTGCAGATCTTGGCGTGGTGCTAGTCTGTGCTAGAGATGGAAGAATCTTGTCTATTGATGGGAGTGCTACTCCAACATGGATCACCAACCCATGCAACAACAAAATAGTTAACATGTTGCTAGACACAAACTGTGGCAGACACTTTGTATTGCTTGAAAGCCCAAACCCAAATGTTCCATTTACACTCCACGAATTGACGTATACCACCAGCTTGCAAATCTCCAAAACATGGGACATTCCCAAACCGGAACTGAGATTTAGTGTAACTGCAATGACAATAGATACAGTCCACCAAAAACTCATATTGGCATCGAAAAAAGTTACTATTGGTGTATTCGATTTAGAGACACTTGCGGCAACTGTGTTTAGAAAAGTATCACCAGGTGATTCGGTTTCGTCGTTGTCGATTATTAACACAACACCAAAAAGTCTCCAAGTATTGGTAGTTGCTAGAGATGGGTTCTATACCATTGCCGACATATCAGGCACCTCTGCATCAAACATCTTACAACAGAACAAAATCACCAGAGGGGTAATTGAAGGTGGGTTTATGAACAACAACGACTTGATATTGTACGGGTTTAAGTCGTCGTACTTTTTTGTGTGGAATGAAACTAAACAGATGGAAATCATGAATGAACAGTGTGGGGGCAGCGGACACAGACATTACAAATTTTATCACGACGCCGCCGAATACTTTAAATTTATTTACACTTTGAAAAACGAGTTATGTATACGTACCCACCACGTACGATTCAGCAACACGTTTGGGTTGATTCAGAATGGTACTCACGGCCGTGAGATACGTGATGTGGCAATTTCCAGCGACCATAAACTAGTGGCAACATCGTCTGAGGATTCGTCCATTTGTCTCAGTAAATTGTCTGACGATGGCAAACTCGTCAATGTTTGGAACATGACCAACCACGTCTCGGGAATGCAAAAAATCAAATTCCTCAGCAAAGACTTTATTGCCAGTTCTGCCGCTAACGAAGAGTTTATTGTATGGAAATTGAGCTGGTCGCAAGACCTCCCGATGCTAATGGAGTATAACCGATTAAACCCTACCAAAGAGATACCAGATTTGCGTGTGATGGATTTCAGCTCTATAAAGAGTGATACGGGGTTCACCATTGCCACAGTTTATTCCGACTCCAACATTAAGATATGGCAGTTTGATCTTGATTCTGGGTTGCACTTGCTCAAGTCTTGGTTTTACTCTACATGCTGTATATTGAATTGTCAATTCCTAAACAACCACTACTTACTTATTAGTACCACCGATGGGTGCGTCACAATCTACGACATAGCCACCGCAAAACCCGTTGCAAAAGAAAAACTCCATCAAAGCGGTGTCAAAGCGATATCTATCCACCAAGACTATTTGATTACCGGTGGAGACGATAACGCGATCACTGTTTCTCAATTCGACAACACATCTATCAAACTCATCGATCGGGTCGAAAACGCTGCTTCTGCAACTATCACTTCGATCGGGTATGTCGATGACAAATCGTTTATCACCACCTCAGTTGACCAGATCATCAGATTGTGGTCGTTCTCGCTGGGCAAATTAGTTTGCCACGAAGCAAGGTATACTACAATTGCCGACACTGGGTGCTGCGACACAACTACAGTAAATAGCAAAACACTAGCAGTGGTTGGAGGCGCTGGTATCAGTACATGGGAAATCTTGTATTAATTATCTATCTAAATTTTTAATAAACGCAAATTAAACACTGTATCGTTGATTGTTTGCTCTTCATCGGTAATGACATTAGTCAGATCTTGTGCTTCCTTCAATTCCTCAATTGGATATTTGGTAGATTTCAACAACAACTCTTCATTGTCTTTAATAACCTTTGGCAAATCAATAGTATCTTTGACAACACGGTATTGAACTTGAACATCGTCAGTGGTATTCAAACCAGCCTTTTTACGCAATCTTTGGATACGGTTAATCAACTCTCTTGCCAAACCTTCACTTTCCAATTCAGGGTGCAAATTGACATCCAAAATAATCAAAACATCTTGGTGAGATCTAAACTCTTGGCCCTCTTCGGCTTTAGAAGCTGGCAAGCCTCTTTGCACTTGCAAATCTTCAGTGACCAAGTCAATACCATCAACAGTGATTTTACCACACTCAGCAAATCTTTGAACTTCTTCAGAGGAAACTTTAGGCAATGCTGCCTTGACTTTTTTGGCGTCTGACTTTAACTTTTTACCCAACACTGGCCAATCAGCAACACACGAGTACTCAACACAGTACTTGGCTTCGTCTGATGTGATGACAACATTTCTCACATTCAACTCATCACTAATGTATCCTTTCAAAGAATCAATGTCCTTCAACAAATCAGCATCTGCACTCAAAACCACCAACTCATTCAATGGAGTCTTTAATGAAATCATCTTCTTTTCTCTAATGTTTCTGGCCATGTCAATAACCTTTTGCATTCTTGCAACAGCAACCTCAATCTTTTCATCAAACAACTCTTGTCTCACTGATGGGTAGCTCAAGAAATGCACTGATCTCAAGTCAACATTCTTAGGGTTAATAGCAATCTTTTCCAAATCTTCTTGCTTAAAGTATACCTTGATTCTTTGGTAAATTCCATCAGCCAAGTATGGAGTGAAAGGAGCCATTGCTCTAGACAATGTCAACAACGCTTCGACCAATGTATTGAGACCCTTTTGGGTGTCTTCAACATCGTCGGAAGCATATCCCTTGATTCTACGACGGTTGAATCTAATGTACCAGTTGGTCAAATCGTCAATGAAATGCAACAATCTAGGAACAACAGTATATAATCTGTACCCAGTCATTTCTTCGTGAATAAACTTGATCAAAGATTGGATTGATGCTAATAACCATCTGTCCATAACGTTGGTTGAATGTAAACTGCTGTCGTAAACAAAGTCTTTGCCATTATCCTTCTTGAAAAGGTCAGCAGCATCCTTTAAAAACTTGTAGGAGTTGTACCATGGCAACAACACACTGGAAACAATTTCCTTAACACCTTCTTCCTTAAACTTTAATGTTTCGGCTCTCAACACTGGGGAATTGATCAAGTACAATCTCAACGCATCGGCACCATATTTCTCCAACACCAAGGTTGGGTCTGGGTAGTTCTTCAAACGTTTCGACATCTTTTTACCATCAGCAGCCAACACAATACCAGTGACAATAACATTTTGATATGGTGCGGTTTTGAACAAATGGGTACCCAATACAGTCAATGTGTAGAACCAACCTCTAGTTTGATCTAAACCTTCGGAAATGAAATTTGCCGGGAAGGCATCCAAAAACTTCTTTTCATTTTCAAATGGATAATGTTTGGATGCATATGGCATAGAACCAGATTCAAACCAACAATCAAAAACTTCTTCGATTCTCTTCAATTGGCCCTTACCCTTTTTGGATGGGATGGTAATAGAATCGATGCTCTCACGGTGAATATCAGTAATGTCATCACGACCAGACAACTCCCTTAATTCTTGGATAGAACCAACACACACCATTTCTTCGAAATCGTCAGAAACCCATAATGGAATTGGTGTACCCCAGTATCTATTTCTGGAAATGTTCCAGTCTCTGGCATTGGCAATCCAGTTGGAAAATCTCTTATCTTTAATGTTGGAAGGAACCCAGTTTGTCTTTTCAACATTATCCAACATTTCAGGAATGACTTCGCCAATTCTAACAAACCATGCAGGGACGGTTCTGTACATCAATGGAGTATCTGATCTCCAACAGAATGGGTACGAGTGCTTTACTTGGGTGTTGACCAAGAGTCTACCTTCTTCCAGTAATTTCTTGATAATAACCTTGTCGGCATCCTTAAAGTACATTCCGGCAATTTCAGGAACATTGGATTCCATTCTCCCTGAATCATCAACAATGCTTGGTGGCAACTTCTTTTCGTTGATGACTCCTGCGGCTTTGGTACTGTTGAAATCCTCTTCACCATAGGATGGGGCTTGATGGACAATACCAGTACCAGAATCGTTGGTAACATAGTCGGCTGGAATAACTCTGAACCCAGTATCCTTGAAATCTTCGTAAAAGTAATTGAACAATGGCTTGTATTTGAGTCCAACTAAATCTTTACCCAAAATTTTCTTAACAACCTTGAACTTGGCCGATTTAGGTTTCTTGTACAAAGTACTGATCAAACTTTCCAAAAGAATAAAGTTTTTCTTTTTTTCCTCATCAAAAATCTTTACATACTCAAACTTTGGATTAACTGCTAACGCAAGATTTGCAGGTAAGGTCCATGGCGTGGTAGTCCAAGCAACCAAACAAGTGTCTTCGTTATCAAGCAATGGGAACGAAATAGTAAGTGCTGGGTCGTTAACTTCTTTATAGTTTTGTTGGGCTTCAAAGTTCGACAATGGTGTGGTACAAGCAGTGGAATAAGGCATGACCCTCAAACCTCTATAAACGGCATCCTTGTTAAACAACTCCTTGAAAGCCCACCACACAGATTCCATAAATTCAGGGTACAAGGTTTTGTAATCGTTGTCCATATCAATCCATCTCCCCAATCTCTTGATTGTTCTACGCCATTCATCAGCGTATCTCATCACAATTGCACGACATTCAGCATTGTACTTGTCAATACCCATGGCATAAACATCTTCTTTCGAGGTAATGTTCAACTTTTTGTCAATTTCATGTTCTACTGGCAAACCGTGGGTATCCCAACCGAATCTTCTCTCCACATGATACCCGTTCATGGTGGCATAACGTGGGATAATATCTTTGACTGTAGAGGCCAAAATGTGCCCGTAATGAGGAGTACCAGTGGCAAATGGTGGTCCGTCAAAAAACGCAAATGGCGGTAAATCTTCAGTCAACTCTAAAGTTCTTTGAAAAGCATTGACATCATCCCAATGTTTGATAACTGCTTCTTCTTCCTTAGGAAAACTAAAAGCACCTTGAGGGATATTGTTGTTGCTTTCTTGTAACGACATATCTGTAAAGTACCAACTTGTTGATGTATAGATGAGTAATAGACGGAAGAGAAGAAAAAAATTTTTGAGTCTTTTTTTTTTTCAGGTTTCGTTGTGACACATATCGTGAGATCGCACGACCTGCTGCTCAGTCATCACTCACTCACTCACTCAATCAATGATCCACATAGTATGGCTATAACTAATGTGCTATTTCGGAAGTCGCTTGACAGGTTGTTCAATGGAAACGCACCGAAAAAGGTGGCTGTTGCGTTATCAGGTGGTCCTGACTCCATGCTTCTAACATGGTTCTTGCTGCAGTGTAAATTCGAGATATATGCCATCACCATCGATCATAAATACAGACCAGAATCAAGTCGAGAAGCTTTGTCTGTATATGAACGAGTGAAAAATTGGAACTTAAACCATATCATCAAGTCGCTCGACTACCCAGCTGGGGTTGATCCTACAAAACTAAACAATTTTGAAGAGATTGCCAGAGGAAAGAGATATGAGGCCATGGCTCAAGTTTGTTACGACAAGGACATTCCGGTTCTATTTTTGGGCCACCATAGAGACGACCAGCTAGAAACGTTTATTCAGAGACTACAGGGCAACTCTTCCATTTTTGGATTGGCAGGAACACATAAAGTATCGCCGTTGCCCATTAGCAAAGACTTAAGTCCCACGTCAGCACTTTTCAACCAAACCAGCCAAGTCCGTATTTTACGGCCGTTTTGGGATTACGATAAGCAAGACATTCTTGAAACGTGTCAGCTCAACAATATTGCCTACGTGACCGACCCAACTAACAAAGATGTGAGCTTGACGAGGAGAAATTATTTGCGGCATTTGATAAACGACATTATACCTGCAAAAAACAATCAAAGCCATTCGCCGTATTTGCTAATAGATAAAAGCCAATTAATTGATCTGCACACTAAGTGCTTGGAGTTTGCAACGATGTTTGAAAATAGGGCTATGGCATTGTCTGAGAGTTTACAAAGTAGTGGGCTAATTAAAGAGTTTCCTGCGTTAGGATCGCTACAGGTTAAATTTCCTCGCCAATGTTTGGATCAAACAAATGGGATTGTTACAAGCCGATTTCTTTATAGGATTCTACACCCCTATTCTACATTAAAACACTATCACTGGGCATATGCCAAACTAGAAAGACAATTGATACCCAGAATAACTAAGTTTCTTGAGCAGGGCCAATCCGGCACATTCAAATTGACAATGATGAATTTGGTGTTTGAGGTTACAAATAACATCCAGTCTGAGTATGTTCCCATTCACATATACAGGTGTCCAATAACAACAAAAGACTGGCTGTCCATGCAAGAAACACTAACTGTTAGCCCCGAGTGGAGCGAGTGGAAATTGTTTGACAGTAGATTTTGGTTAAGAGCAAGATCAAACAGCTATAGTGGCCAGCTTTCAGTTATTCCGTATATCCATAAAAAGCATAAGCAACTCTTACACGACAACCTCGACGCCAACAAGTCTTTTGACACACTTCCAGCAATAAAAGCCAACTCTGGCAAAATCATAGCCTTTCCAACTTTGGGAGCTATGTGTTCTGACTATGGTATAGTCTACGAATGGAGGCCTAAAAAAAATAGATTCTCCTACTGTAAATAGATATTTGTTTGCGTGCACGACCTGTACATATTTTTAAAATCGACAAAAAAAAAATAACCCACAACAATCTTCACTCTTAGATACAACACACATCTACAACATGCCGTCTGCATCTAACCATGGAACGCCAAGAATGGTTGGTGGACTAATAAATACTCCACTTGCGAGACAAATTAATGCAAAAAAAGTTGTTAACCCAGTGATTCAATCCTTTAAAGTTGCCCATCAAAGAGTTAACATCGATATTGACCTATCTAGCAATAGTATTGATGGGTTTACAGAATTGACAGTCATACCTACATCGAATAAACTTAAAGTGATAAAGTTGGATTGTCGTGAGATGGAAATAAAAGATGTTTTGATTAATGGAAGTAGGTCATTGAATTATGTATATGACGATTTATTATACATCAACAACCCCGAGTATTTTGAGCACTGCATCGACTCTAAAGTCATAAATGTTATGGACTTGTACTCCGATACATTCAATGTACATCAGCACCATCTAATACGGTCTAAATTGGATTACATCTTTAAGAATCCCAAGCACGACGAAGAGAGTTTGGACTACAACACCCAGGAACTTAAGATTCTTTTGCCAGACAATATGAAGTTTGAGTTGACCGATATCAATTCTATACAAACACCAAGCGGAACTAGTCATCCAGGGACTGCTACGCCTCTGCATCTAAAATCCAAGGGCACAGGAAGCGAGTACTACTACACACCTATACAGTTAAAGGTTGTTTACAAAGTCAAGAATCCACAGAATGGAGTCAATTTTGTTACAAACGAAGACATTGAAAAGAAGCTCTGGCATGCATATACAACAAACTCCAACTACAACGTTTCCACGTCATCATGGGTCCCCTGCATTGATGATTTGTCTAGCAGATGCACATGGTCGTTGGAAGTAAATATTCCGAGAACACTCAAAGACATTGGAAATCCACGAATGATAGGATCCAAGGAAGCGTTAGATTATCAACAAATGAGAAGAAAGCGATCAGGCGAGGCTACACAAAACTTTGCCCAGCAAAATAATGATAGTGATGATGATGATGACGACGAGGATATTGGCAACTACGACATGGTTGTTCCATCTGGTGATTTCAACAACGTCAAGGAAACGCCACACCCCATTGATTTGTCGAAAAAAGTTGTGTCGTGGTCTATATTCAATCCTGTTTGTGCCCATCATGTAGGCTGGGCCGTGGGATGTTTTGAAAGCTTTGTTCTTTCTGATGAGTCAGCTGGGGCAAAAGAGGATGATGAGGAAGATACGGTGCTAAGAGGTGACGATGCTGAGAATGTGAATAATCCAGTGACAATCTATTCACTTCCGGAGGACGTTGAGTGGGCAAAAAACACTAGTATTATCACCAACAAGGCGTTGGATTTCTTTCTGAAAGAGTATGGGTCGTTCCCATTTAGTTCTTATGCCATAGTATTTGTGCGGTACCTGCCGTGCCAAACCAGTAACTTTGCTGGACTCTCGGTAATGTCATCAAAGTTGTTGTACCCACCAGATATGATTGAACCAATGTTTACTGTAACTGATATACTATTGAAAAGTATAGCCACACAATGGGCTGGCATCAATATATCGCCACAGACATTCAATGATATGTGGTGCACCATCGGTATTGCTGGGTTTATGGCAATCTCGTTTATCAAAAAATTGATGGGTGCTAATGAATTTCGGTATAGGCTACGCAAACAAATGGATAAGGTGGTAGCTGAGGATGTGGGGCGACATGCCATTGCATCCCAGCCATTTAAGTACCCTGTTTCGGAAGACGATTTATCGTTTGTGTGGTTGAAATCGCCCATTGTTTTATTTATTCTTGATAATAGAATGACAAAGACCGACAAGTCATTTGGGTTGTCGAGGGTTTTGCCAAAGTTATTTCTTCAGGCAATGTCAGGAAGCTTACCCAACGGCACATTGAACACAGAACATTTCCGTTACGTCTGTGAAAAAGTGAATCGAAACAAGTTGGAAAATTTCTTCAAGCAATGGGTGTTTGGTACTGGGGCGCCTGTTTTCCGAATCAGCCAAAGATTTAACAAAAAAAAGGGGATGATTGAAATGAATATCCGTCAGGTCCAGCACCATGAAAGGACACCCAAGAAATTGGATAGTTCTAGTTTTATTGGTGATGCAGTTGCCTACTTGGACAACGAACCGCTGCCACCGCAACAACATGTGTTTACTGGCCCTATGACTATAAGAGTGCATGAGTCTGATGGGTCACCTTACGAGCATATTGTCGAGTTGAAAGAAGCAAACACCAAATTGGATATTCAGTACAATTCAAAGTTTAGAAAGATTAAAAAGAAGGATGATGGTGTTGATCCTGGTATAGCGTTTAATCAATTTGGTGATGTGTTACTATCCCATGCCGAGATGCAAGAGTGGAATTTACGTGATTGGGATAAAAGAGATGAGGAATCTTTGAGTAGTGAGCCATTTGAATGGATCAGGGGCGATGTGGATTTCGAGTGGATCGCTCGAATCGACATTAAGCAGCCGGATTTTATGTTTGGATCGCAGTTGGTCTATGATCGAGACATTGAAGCACAATTAGAGGCTGTGCGATATTTTGGTGAGTTGGAGAAAACCAACACGACGTACTGTACAGCTTTGACGAGAACGTTAATGGATGACCGTTATTTTTATGGAGTTAGGATTGCTGCTGCACAGGCTTTAGCTGATTGTTCAAATGAAGCAAACAATTTTATTGGTTTAGAGTACTTGCTCAAGGCATTTGGCGAGTTGTATTGTTTTGACGACAGCTTTATTCCAAAATCAAATGATTTTAGTGATTTTAGGGGCTTTATGTTGCAAAGTGCATTCCCTCGAATTTTGTGTGGCGTCAAAGATAATGACGGTAAAGTTCCCAAAAGGATACAGAATTTGTTGCTTAATCTAGTGAAATTCAATGACAACTCGATGAACGCGTTTGTCGATAGTCTCTATGTGAGCGAGTTGGTCGTTTCGCTAGTTACCAGTACTGTCAGTGGATGGAGGAATGACATTGAAGAGTACAATGATACTGAATTTGCTGGGAAAGTACTGTCCGAACTTTTTAGACTCCAAAAGTTGGATCGTTGGATACCGTCTTACCAAAACATTATTGAAGTAACATGCATACAGCAGAATATCCGAATGGCTTTGGTTGGTGCTCGAAAATTGTCGTTTGAAGAGTTGTTGTACATGACATTGGATAAATACCCCATGGAGGCGAGGGTGGAAGCGTTTAGGGGTATATTGGAGTTGGGCGGATTAAAAAACAAAAGCATCTTACAGTACTTTCTTAAGGTTTGTTTGTTGAACTTTGAACGTCCACTATACAGAAGCAAGTTGATTGAGGCATTGGTGAAGTCGGTGTCGTCAGTTGCAACTTACGGCGGTGTGTCTACTCTTGACGATCCAGAATTCCACACAAAAGTGGACACTAATGTTAAAAGCTCCTCCAACCGTATTATTATTGATGATGGATCGCAAGATAATTCGGCGATGAAATCAAAGAGAGATGATATGGCTCGTGCAAGTATAAAGGGTGCCATTGAGATTTTGCGAAGAGACTTTTCTGAGGGCCAAGGTTTGCGTGAAACGTTGTGGGAGTTGCTTCACACATCATTGATTGGTTTGCATGAACGTAGAAGTATCTTTTGTTTGTGCCAGGTGTTGTTCAAAGAGGTGGATTCATATGTTGTGAAGTTGCCGGTTCCAAGTATGCCAGTTGAAGAGTATGTTCGGAAAAAGATTGTTGCCAAAGTTTCGAACTATCCAGGACAAGTGACAATCAAACGAGAAGGAAGATTCAAGATACAGTTGGCTACTCGAAAGTCTGTAATAGCCAAGGTGAAGCTGGAAACAGAACACAAGCCATTGAAGATATCACTAAAGCCTGTTATTGAGGCTAAACAGAAGGCTGCATCAGCTGTGCATGTTGATCCGGTTATTCCTACAAAGGTCACTTTTAAGTTGCCTGGCCATAGACTAGCTGGTTTTGCGAAAAAAGTGGAACTAGATGGAACGTTGGTGACTATTAAACTTGGACGTGATATGAAATCAAAAGTGGATGCGTTGGCCCATCGATATGTGAGAATAAATACAAAGAGGAGAAAAATTGAGGTATCAAAGGTTCCATTTATTGAAAAAGAAGAGGGGTCTAACACTTCTGGTGTAACTGAGGTAAGTCGGAATACTGGAGAGAAAGAAGACGCAAAAAGTCCATCTCCTATTCTTGTCAAGAAGGAGAAAAGGAGACCTAAAGTTTACATTCATTTTGGTGGAAATGTGAAAAAACCTGACCAAGGTAGTAGTAGTAGCAGCTCTAAAGAGGGTTCAACAGAAGTAGAATGAGTATGTAGGGGAACTTTAGTTTTCTTCTTTTTTTTTTTTCTTTTCGGAAATAATACACACAACTCTAAACTAAACAAGTATTGGAATCTTTTTCAAACCATCAGGACTAACTTGATCCTTTTGAATATCAGGTCCAAGTCCTTTTTGGATAAGTATATTCAATGCAGCCTTAAAGTAATTAAGAATTGAAGGTGGGATGTTTGGATATTCAAAGTTACTTGTTCTTTTAACATGTTGACAGCCAGACACGGTTTGTTTTCCATTGAATCTATTAATGATCCAAGTCAAAGCAACAGGAGCGCCAACGATGGTTTCAGTGATGTGACCATTAGTCGCATCTTCAGAAAATTCCAATGAAGCAATACCAGCATCACACCAATTTTGATAAGTTTTTTTTACGTTGACAATAGGGACAATTTGGTCAATAGCACCATGATAGATCAAGATGGGGATTTTTGGAACTAGCTGTTTCTGATAAACCAAACCATTATCCTCAACAATTTTAAAAATTGTTGGGTTCTTTAAAATATTCCAGCCGGATTTGAAGATTTTGTTGGTGCCAGATAAAAAGTGCTTACCAATATAATTGATCACACCATCAGCCAAGCAATGATTATCAAATTGATCAAACACAGACTGTTTGTCGGTGTCGTTTTGCAAGATTTGTTTGAATTCGGGGTACTCATTTGCAACACCACCCAAGGCATTTGCCATAATCCCTGCAAAGACAGTACCGTCAGTGGCTTCTGCTGTAGCAGTAATATTAGTAACAAATCCACCTAAAGCAGCACCCAATAAGTTACCACCCAATTCTGGTGCATAGTTTGGTTGCAAAGCAGCGGCCCAGCCTGAGGCCAATGAGCCACCAGAGTATCCCCACATAACAACTTTAGCATCCTCAGCAAGATTAGTGATTTTCCCAGACTTTAATGCTGCACGGATGGAGTTTAACACGGCTTGACCGGATTGTTTACCAACAGTGAATGTCAGTTTAGGACCTTCATAGTCTGGGGAAACAACATAGTACCCTTGGTCCAATAATGGTGCCAATAAATACGTTTCAACTTGGGTGGCTATAGTAGTCACATCAGAACCAAATTGAAGAGCATAGGAGGGGGCACAATCAGCTTTAGCGGAATCTTCAAAGACTTGATAGGAAGCGAGTTTGGAAGGGTCAGCATTGAATGGCTCCATAACAGTAGTGACAATCACATTTGGATTACCGAATGAATCTTCAGATCTGACTAAAAGTTGCCAGGAGTTTTGAATCTTGACTGGGACGAAAACACCAGTGATGGGTTTGGGAGTTTTTCTAGACTGTAAGATGTCACCAACAGCAGCTTTTTCAAACCCTGCGGGGGCATTGTAGAATGGATCATTTGATGGTTTAGTTGGTAAAATAAGACCAGCGTAGATGGGAGCAACTAACAAAAACAACAAAAACAACATTTTCTTACTGATGTGGACAAAAATGAATAAGCTTAAAGATCATGGAGAGAATTGAACGTTCATTTATAGTTTTTCAGTTTGGTACAATAGCACAACCATGGCTAAGGCTGTCTTGGTTTGAAGCATGCCATTGGTGGAAATCAGACTTTTCCGTTATATGTTTGTGGGGCTTTCTATAATTTCAGGCTTACCAAAAAAAGGTATTTTGATCTATTTTGTGATATGTTAACAACGCTGATGGTTTATGTTAACAATGAGGGGTAATCTATGCATGAATATAGTGTTTTTGTTGCCATTCTGCTCCCCTGCTCCACTAAACCTGGTGGGATTTTCAATATTGTGTAATTATTATTGCAATTTTTCAAGGTTAGTTAGATACCGTCATCACCAGTTTTATCAATAGTTTAAAGTTGATTATCTTGTTGAGAGGCAATTGAGTACTTTGACGCAAATCTATATGTTGAGCCTGAAACCGTTTTTTTATTGTGTGTGATGGCCATGCTGGACTGGATCAATTAGAGAGTCTATCCTGTAGACTCAATGGGGCTATGGTTGTCTAGAAGTAGTAGTGAGTAACACAAGTCAAGTAGAAGTAAATAATCACCATTGTGAGACAATTTATGATTTGATGAAGACATTTCATCGCTCGCGATTTCGGAAACACAAAACCGATATTGTTTTCCATTTTTATTATTTTTGCGCTTTCTTGACAACGTCGTATCAAGGGTTAATTATAATTTCATAATTGCAAAACTACTTTTTTCTTAGTTGACAATTGGCCAAAGAAATTGTACAAGCTACTGAAATAAAATAATTTTCTTGGAATATATTTGCTCAAAAAGTAAAGTTGTGTCCGAGCTATAACTTCCAGAAAGAGCACCAATAGTTCAGTGAATAGTTACTACTGCCCCACAAGCACATTTGGAGGCAAAATCGTACACAAAGGTGAACATTTTGAAGCAAGGAGTCAAGTGTGTTGGGGTGGCTGAAGAAACAAAGTAGTTTATTCCAACTTATTGTATTGTTAGAGTACATTAACTAGTATTTAATTGGTAGCTACTTATTTTCTGTTGTTGAAATATTGGTGGCTCATTATTTTTTGCCATTTTTCTAAAAATTTGCAAAATTAGTGAGCTAAAAATTAAACCCACCAGTTCATATAGTAAATCCGATGTGAATACAATCAACAAGATAATTAAATAATGCAGTAATAATAGATTCACCTGCCTAACATTACTGTCTAATCATATGATTTGGGTGAATGCAAAAGCACTATTGGTACACATACACGATTACACTGCCAAGAAAAACAATAGTGAAGCAGAGGAGAAATCTCCATTTTCAGAATCTCTTCCGTAGAGCAATAGATATGATCTCGGGAGAGGCCGGAACCCTAAGCAGCAAAAGTAAGAGAAATTAAAAAAAAAAGTGTAAATGACCGACATAAAAATGAATAGAATGAATTACTCAAGGAACGCAAAATTACTAACCCAAAAAAAGACGAAGGCCACTATTTAGAGTCCTATCTTATCTTATCTTCACTAATTTTGGTTATTAATATCGAACTCTCCCTTATTGATAAAACAGCCTTTATTGTACAGCCTCTGAATTCTAATTTAAAAGTTTTTGGTTAACAAAAAAAAATTGTGCTCAATTCTGAGGGGCTGAAACAAACAAAAACAAAAAAAAAGGCAGCACGAGACGAAATAGTCCACTTCGATTCGAATGCCACGACTCAAGAACAAATATCTTTTCTGAAAAAAAGGAACACTTTTCGTTAACATCGCAATGATTGTTGAACTACACTCAGACGTGTTGTTACACATATCCGATTTATTTGCACGAGGAGTAGAAAACAAACTTGGATTGTTATTAGGATATGGTTTAGATGATAGATTGGTTGTGGTGAAACCCATTGAACTTGCACAAGTGGACCCGCAGTATTTGGAGAAACGATATAGTTTGTTTAAAGACGTTTACCCCAATCTTTCCATTGTGGGTGTCTATGAAATTGGAGGGAACAATCCGGATAGAGCTAATATCTTAGATATCCCAGCTGGTCGCATACTTTATGTATCAGTTGATCACAACATCCAATTCAAGAGTTTTATCGATGGAGATTTGGTAAAAACAGTGATTGAATCTAGTGAAACAGAGGTCATAGCAACCAAAACTATTGATACAAACAAGGAGTACACCAAGGGGAGACCCAAAGACGAGTTGACAGTTGCCGAATTTAATCAGAATATGGTGAACACATTAACAAAGTTGTATGAGAGGTTGACTAAGATATTGGAAACTAAGGGTATGGATAAAGAAATTGTTGAGATTGCCAACGCATTGCGTTGTTACAAACATGTCAAACAATCGACAGACATGAAATTGCAAGCTGCAGAGTTGGCATTAATTACGGAACAGATTGCTGAATTGGAAAGGACAAAAATAGGAATTGCTAAAAAGATACTAGTTAAAGAGCCGGGTCTTGTGTAGGAGAAAAAAAAATATATATGTTTGGCAAGTTTTTTTTTTCTTTCCATTGCCACCAGTAACAACAACAACAACGACAACAACAACAACGACAACAACAACAACAACAACAACAACAACAACAACAACAATGGCTATCGATAGACAGACCCTTGTATTTTTTATAATAATGTTTATATTCTTGTCTTTGCCTTCGGGTAATGAGCAACCTCATTCGGACAAGGATAGAGAAACGTTACAGACATACCAACAACTGATACGCAACTCTCTGTCAATACTACAAAATTCAACGTATGCACTGGGGTACGGGAATATCACCGGGTACCAACTATCGTACAAAGACCAGTTACAAGGCAAGTCAGTTGCTGACTGGCCAATACACGAGTTTAGTCCGTCACATCCGTGGGTGGAGAGCCAAGAGTATTCTATTTTGCCTGATGAAATTAGTCAGAGGGTGCGCAAGTTTTGGGGGATTAGTCCTGTTAAGGACAAGGCATATTTGTTGAATATATCTGGCAGAGCAGATGGCGAGTTTCAATTGATAGAGAGCAAAGTAAAACCTACAAAATTATCAATTCCAAAGTACTTAAAAGAGTATTACAAGTCCCGGGAAAATTCGTTTACCAGTGACGAGCCTACGGAAGATAATCGTGAATACTTTAAAAAACCAATTGATAAAAAAGGGAATGTCACCACTAATGAAGGCGTTGTATCGATAGCAATTAAAGGGTCGCAGTACAATTTTGACGACCCAAAGCTTTCAAGATTTGTTGGCCCGGAGGATAAAGTTGATAATGCTATTTGCGTGTCTATGGATTTGGATATTAAGGATTACCCTGAAATTGAAGATCACAGCTTGGTGTTGAACGGAGTTTATTTTCAAGAGACGGGGTCTTTAATTGGAGTCACAAACTCTGCTAAGTTTTATGGAAATTACGGACTAAGTCACCTAACTATGGGTGATAAAAACTTTGCAATTGCCAAAACACTTATGACTCAGTTTAGTAATATGACTAATGACAATGAACTTACTATGGATGATATGAATTATGGTATAGTCAAGGCACACGAGCAGTGCGAGTACATTGCATTTATCCAATTTGCGAAAACTAATTTCACCCACGAACGGTTGCGGGAGATAGACGAAGAGTTGGAAACGCCTACAGGTAGACCGTTACCTCATGAAATTCCAAAGATTGTTATTGAAGAATATCTACTTTACTCGCCAGATTGTGGCAAAGTGTTGTCTCTAAAACCCGGAAGTGTGTTTTCCGGCAAAAAGACCGAAGTCACTCGAGCACAAATGAGAAATGTGTTAACTGGTATATTGGTGTTGGTCGGGTTTCAGTTATTTTTGGTATTGCGTCAGATTAAAAATGCCCAAACACCAGGACAATTGTCGCTTATTTCCAGCAAAACATTGTTTTTACTTGGTTATCAAGATTCGTTGGTGGCAATAATGACATTGTTGCTTTCAACCATAACGGTTGAACTCTATCTCATCTTGGCATGTATTGCAACGATCGCATTTATTCTGTGTGGTGTATTTGAAATGAGATTTATGGTCAGTGTGTTGACGACCCAGGCCAATGAGAGAGGAACTAGTTGGTGGGAGATATTGCGAGGTGCCAATGCTGAGCGTGAACAACAGGTACCAGAAGAGGGACCAATCTTGCCAATCGCCAACGATCCACCACCACAAGAAACTGTCCCTAACCAAGCATGGCAGGAAACATCGTATAGCAATTCGATATTTGCTAGTGGGTTTTCTATAACAATTGTGTCTATGTTTATCATCTTTTCGTCATTGCAGTGGAGAATACAGTATAGAAAAGCATTTGAGTATGTGAGTTTGGTGTTTGTTAATTCATTTTGGGTGCCACAGTTTTTCAGAAACACTTTGAAGAACAGACGCAAGTCGTTCACCTGGGAATTTGCTTTTGGGACAAGTGTAATACGAGTCTTGCCTATCTACTATTTTGCCTTGGTTAAGGGTAATCCATTGAGACATAGATATGACCCTATTTTGTGCATTGTTGTTAGTGTGTGGCTTGGCGTGCAATTATTGTTGTTAGTGTTGCAGAATCAATTTGGGCCAAGGTTCTGGATTAATGAAAAGTGGTTGCCAAAGGCTTACGAGTACCAGAGGTTGTTGTCGATGAAGGATTTACAAGAGGAAGGGTTTTCAAGCGAGCTACTTGAGAACTTGAAAACAACAATGAGCCAACTGGAGGACCAAGATATTGTTACATCTCAGTGTATGTGTCCAATATGTATGACCGATGTGGATTTGCCTATACTGGTGAAAGAAGACAAACTTGAAGAAGCAAAAAGAAAGGTAAACATCAAGGGGTTTATGATTACACCGTGTCATCACATTTTTCACACTGAGTGCTTGGAAAACTGGATGAAGTATAAGTTGCAGTGCCCTGTATGTAGAAAGAGCTTACCGCCAATATAGCATGTAAGTAGGTAGAGCTAGATATAAATCTTAAACGCTTTTCTGGAATGAAAAAAAAATATTGACACCAAGGAGATTCGAACTCCTGCATCTTACGATAGTAGAAAACCCCTGTTTACACAGAAGAAGAAATGAATTCTTGAGTCTACCGCCTTAGACCAACTCGGCCATAGTGCCAATTTGCGAAAGTATAAAATGTCTGCATTTTGAAGTAAAAAAAGCTTTAACTCTTACCACTCCTTAAGAAAACTTTGCAAAAATTTAATACCAAACTAATTAAATCAGCCTGTTCTTTTTTTTTTCTGTTCAGTACAGTTTTACAATCAACATTCTGGTTCAAATGACCAAGAGAAGGGGAAATAAACAGGAATGTACATTCTATCTAGCTTTACCACTTCCGGCTTTGATGATTAAAACATCGCCTTCTTCGACTATATACTTTTTACCGCATTTGTGCTGTTTGCCTTGGGACTTTAACTTACTTTCATCAAAAGTATCAAGTTGTTTTAAATCGTCCCACTTATATACAATAGAGTTGATAAATGTTTTTTGTAAATCAGTGTGAATTAATCCAGCAGCTTCTGGTGCAGTGCTGCCTTTTCGGATAGTCCATTGCCGTGCTTCCATTTCACCACATGTAAAGAATGATATTAACGACAACACCAGTCTCATCTCTTCCACAACCGTACCAATGGCAGACCCTGTACCGAGCAGCTCTTCTGGGTTGTTTAACGCCGTTTCATACTCTGCACTGAACATGATTAGTTTATCATTTGGAGAGTTTGTGGCTATCCATTGGTCTACTTCTTTGTAGAATTGATTGTTTCCACTCTCATAATCTTCCTTACTAACATTAAGCAAATATACAGTTGGTTTAGCTGTCAATAAGTTTAATCCGTTTATAACATCTACTTCCTCATCGCTCCAATCGCCGTTGACCACTTTTATACCATCATACAATAATGTGGATAGCTTGTCTAATGTCTGTAAGTTTATTTCATACGACCCACCAATTCCTGGTTTGTTTTTCATTTTATTTACACGTTCAATTTCCAGTTCAATGATTTCCAAGTCCTTTAGTATAAGCTCGTCGTTGACAATCACCAAGTCTCTCACAGGATCAACCTTGTTATCTTCGATATGAACAATTTCGTCATCGACAAATCCTCGTACTATCTGCAATATCCCATCGACTTGTCTGATGTCATTTAGAAACTTGTTTCCTAAACCAGCACCGCTACTGGCGTTCCTCACCAAACCAGCAATATCCCATATCGTTAGGTTTGTTGGAACAGTCTTTTGCGACAGGTAAAGTTTCGCATAGTGAGTTAATTTGTCCAGGGGTACTAACACGATCGATTTTTCAGGTTCAATAGTTGCAAAAGGGTAATTAGCTGGGTTTCCTAAGGTCGATTTTGTAAGTGCTTGGAAAAAAGTTGACTTACCCACATTTGCCAATCCCACTAGTCCTACCGATAAGTTGTTGGATGCACGGCCCAAGACTTTAGGCGTAGAAGTAGATTTCGCGAGTAGTCTTGTAGTATGTGAAAGATATCGAATGGTCTTCATTGATGAAAAGAAAATTTTCATTTTTTGTTGTTGTTTTTTTTTGTGGGTTTATATCAACACACAGTCGCATGTCTACTGGGGAACACAGCTTTACTATACCCAGATCATCATACATTGCATCCCTTCTAACAGTTCTTGGGGCTGATGCTTTATCAAACTATGGCAAGGGCGTGTTTGTTGGAGGATATCCTGGCATCTGGCATAACGACAAACCTGATTTGATTACCGAGTTGTTGACACGAAAAGATACAAACGAACGGGTATTACAGTACAGTAATGACAATGATTTATTCTTTAAAAAGCGAGATGCCATTATCAAAGAGCTACGGAATGATACCACTACAGCAGATATCACTTCAGAAGTATCCACTATCCCTGTTTCACTCCCAAAAATAAAGTTTGAAATGCCTCGTCCTGAAACCAAAGTCAATATAGACGAGCAGTGGATCGAGGAGGAAAACAAGAGATTTAGAAAACGGTTAAAGAGATTTGCCAAAAAGTCAACTGGTGGCGCAATCAGAGCATCGCGTAGCAAGATAAAGGCGTCAATTTTTAAATCATACGAGGCTGGAGAGATAATCAGAATTGACAAGGTGTTAGTGTTGGTGATGAAACCACCAGGCAGTGGGCAGGTTTCTGAACGATGGAGAGAATATATTGCTGTTTTGAGAAAAACTGACCTGGTTGCCGAGCCTTTGATGTTGCAGTTTTATGATATTGACAAATCGCCTGAAGAATCGCATCCGCGAGTTGGATTCAGGCTCAACTCACAAGTTAAAGCGGACTTTTATAGTTATTTGGACAAGACTATTAGTTTAACGGTGCTTGAAAAAGTGCAATACATCTTAAGACTCAACAACCAAACAAATTCGTTCAGATGGCTATATTTTATAAAGGAAACGTTGGGCGTTGAGACCGAAATTAACTTGTTTAACATATATGTTCCCAGGTTAGGGTATTTTATTGAGGTGGAAGTACCAGAAAGTGTTTTTGCCAATCACTTTAGGAGCAACCAAAACATAGTTGTGACAAAGCACGAGGCTGGCTATGAAATTGAATGTGACGGGATTTCCCAGTACTTGAAGCAGTTTCTTCCTAAGGGCTTGTCGAGAGGGTGGTTTTGGTTCAGAAAATATGATAGGTTGGAGTGGGCAGGAAGTACCGGAGAGCAATTGTTTATACAGAATATGCTATTTCTGCAGAATCACCAGCTAGAATATAGAGAATATGAGGCATCCGATGTTCCACCCAGACCAATAGAAGGTTTTTTGGGAAGGTTGACTAATGTTAGTGGTAAAGAGAAATCTGTGTTACGAGATTTCCATAAAATACTGTACTTCTACACGAATAGAAACTTATTGTTTTTCACAAAGTACTACCGGGCAGTGCCGCCACCACAAGGAGGTGATTCTTTGGTGAACGAAGTTGATTTGTTTGGTGATGGTCATATGGAGTGGTTGGAGTCAGACTTTGATGGACATAACAAAGCTATTGTGGAGGAAATTGGACGACGAACAGATATGATAGTCAAAGCTGAAGGGGTGATTGACATGGCAGATATATGTGAGGTTAACATCTCACACTCAACACAAACTCAGAATTTAGTTCACTGCGCGTTATGGTATTCCAAGCCGGAGTTGGCGAGTGAGAAAGAGATTGTTGATTCTTGTTTCGAAATACAACTTAAATGGGGTGCCCTAATCAAGTTGCAGGCACAGAATCAGGCGGCTCGTGATATTTGGATTACCAGTCTAAATGATATGTGTAGGTACTGGAAAAGGAGACAAACAGAGACTCTTGCTAACCACATACAGATTTCAGCTAATAATATTGAGCGTCTACTGGCAACACAATACGCAGACTCGAATGCTTCAGATGAGATAAACTTTTTAGAATCACAACATGCAATAGCTTGTGGAGCAAGCATCCCGCATCTACTACCTAATATGTTGGTGATTAAGAGTGGGTATTTGTACGAGAAGAATAAAAAACACGCCAGTTTCAATCACTTTTATGTTGTGCTATGTCCTGGGTATTTGATTATCTACCACACCTTTAGGAGGTCCAGGGGGACAGGAACTCCGAAACTGACAGCATTTTATGAGCATTATATTACTATTCCATTGTCACAATGCTATGTATACACTGGTAAATTAACAGAACTAGACTTGTTGAATTGCGAAACTCGAACAACACAGGTCGATACCCATTCAGTCCCACGAGTCTACCCTGATGGCTGGAAATCCATGGAAGAAGATTGTGAATTATGTTTCACATTATGGTTTGGCAAAAAGAGAAACATAAGTCATTACGAAAAACAGCTTCCAAAACTGTTGGAAGTGGGGGTACAGAATGAAAAAAATCCTGGAATGGTAACAATGATTAGAAAGTTGGGAATAACGGGAAAGAGTATTATGTTTACAGCTAATAGTCGACAAGAAAGAGATCGATGGACAATGTGTATATTAAGTGAGATGGATCGGCTTACGGGTCAGATGTAAGTAACGCATTATCAATCTCAATCATTAAATCGGCCCAATTGTTTTTAGTTAGTGCTTGCTGAATAACTTCTTCGTCTGAATCAATATCGGAATCACTATCACTAGGGGAGGTGTCAATTGTAGACGTTATATCCGGTGCTGGCAACTGTAAATGAGCGTCAGAAATGGCAACAACCCATTTTTCCACTACTGTGCTAGATGTAGATTGAATCAATGTCGATAACCCATCATCTTTTTGACGCACTTGTAGGATGGACGATCCACGAGAGGAGATTTGGATATTCTGCATAGGGACGAATACAGGGTAGTCAACACTATTCCATATAAGCATGTAGTTTTCGAATAAATAAACATACCTTGTTTGGAAATAGTCCAGTGGCTCCACACAAACAGAAAGCTCGTCTGCAACTCGCAAATTTCCCAACAGAACCAATCTTGACAAGTTGATTTTAGGACACAGATCTAACAAATATTTGATTAGTTGGTTTCTAACCGTTTCAACCTCATATGCGTCCACTTCTGTGGTGGTTGAAACAGTTGGGTCTGGTGAAGGAGATCTGGTAGGTATATCGCTGTTTTGTAAGGTTGTCTTTAAAGCGTTAATGTTGACACTGTTGGGGTGTGGAGGTGCTGGTCTCTTGGGTATTAACGACAACTTTCTAGCAGAAACCAAGTGCCAGTTGTTTACATCGACGACTACGTTTCTGGTGCCACTGCAATTTAAACCACGACAGGTTTTGGCAAACGTTATTGTCTTGCCATGGATTCTTGCGTGTGGTATATCTTCCTTAAAATAAGCTTTGAAACATTCGCTGTGGGTGGAGTCACCACAATTTAACTTTAGGATTCGTTCTGATGCAAATACAGTAGAAAGTAGTTCTCCACAGATGAAACATGTTTCGTGATTTGCTAGTGACTTGTTGAGAATATTGGCAAAGGAAAGGTCTAGTCCGGGATTTATGGTTTGAAATGGGTCTCTGGAAGGGATTTTCGCTGGTCGTGGACTGGCACGTGGCACACTTGGAGGTGTTGTATTTGGTGTGATCGTCACACTGCCTGGTGGGGTGGTAGGGCTAGTGGGCTTCTTTGGAGATTTTAAAAAGTCTTTCCAGCTCTTAGGCGTAGATTGTAGCATTGCCTGGTGGGTAATATTAACAGATTGACGATGGATGGGATTTTTTTGGTGGTTTTATAGTCGATGTTTCAGATTTATAAGAAAAGGGGGCTCTCAGTTGCATTGACAAAAGCCGCACAAAACCTAAAAACGAGGTTTAAGTTAATTCTTGTCAAAAAAATTGTAAATTCACTACACAGTTTCTACTTAATATCTTTGGTAGTCAAAAGGTGGTCTGTGTTCTGGAGACCATTCTTCGTGTTGACCGTAATGGTCGTCGTAACCTCTTTGAGCGTTGTTGATAGCTTGATCTCTAAGTCTCTCTCTATCCAAATAGTCCAACCCTTTGGTTTCAAATAATTTGTCGACTTCTCCACCAGCAATAGCAGCTAAAGCTTCTTTAGCAAAGGCGTGACTAACTGGTTTCCCTTCTCTTCTTTGTCTATCTTCAAACAACTTGACAGCAGCAAATGAAGCAGCACCAGCAACTGCTTCGTGAGAGAACTTGGCTTCGTGGTTGCCTTTGTAAACAGAATCGTAGTTTTCCTCAAAAATACCGAACATTGTGAGTAGTGTGGGTAGAGGAAAAGAGAAGAGGAAGGAAGGAAGGGAGGGAGGGAGTAGGGTGATTTTCATGGTTATTTATAGTTTTCATTACTTATTTTTTAAGCCCCGTTTTCGGTGCGCGGTTTACAAGAATAGAACACTGCCCCCTCATTGGGTTTACTTGTCTACGTGTTCAAAGAGGGTTCATGAACATTATGATATTCTTGTGATATTGCCAAGAAGGGGTACAGAAATATACTGTAAATTATTTGGACTACGTATAGTTTATAATTGGCAGATGTTACTTTTTACACGACTAAAGTTGGTTCTCTCCTATTCCTTTTTTCTCGAATGATTTTAGTTCTAATCACAAACATAAATCATCCTCAACAGTTGGAACCAAATTTCAGGTTGTGGCGTCGCCATCCAGCCAATAACGGATAAAGACAATCACTATTATTTTTCCGTGGTTGCTGTTCGACGTCTTCCCCTATATATACTTAGCATATTGTCCCAATTTTAGCTTTTTTTTCTTCTTTTTTTACTACCTATCCACCAACAATGAAAGCTGCTGTTGTATCAAATCCTGTCGAACCTACTAAATTGACAGAAGTCAAAGAAATTCCCAAACCTAAAATTCAAGACAATGAAATTTTAGTCAAAGCAAAGGCATATGCCATCAATCCGACAGACTGGAAACACATTGTCTTTAAAATGAGCCAGCCTGGTGATGTTGCCGGTAGTGATGCAAGTGGCATTGTTGAAGAAGTTGGATCTCAAGTTACAAACTTCAAAAAAGGTGACAATGTCAGCTCTCTTGTGATTGGTAATGTCTCTCCTGATAATGGGGCATTTGCTGAATACTTTGTTGCCAAACCTCAAGGAACAATCAAGTATGATCACGATTTGGTATCCTCACTGGAATCTAAATCTTCTACAATTGATTCTTTTGAAGGGGCTGCAAGTGTTACCGTTGGTTTGGTTACCGTTGGAATTTCATTTGCTCATTCCTTGAACATTGCCAAAAATAAGGAGAAGGGTGATTCGATTTTGATCTGGGGTGGTGCTACTGCTACTGGTATTTTGGCCATCCAAGTTGCCAAATTGGTTTACAACTTGAATGTTATCGTCACCGCCTCTCCTAAGAATCATGAGTATTTGAAAGACTTGGGTGCTGACCATACTTTAGATTATAATGACGCCGATGTGGTTCTGAAATTACAACTGCTTGGACATATAAAGTTTGGTTTGGACACAATTAGTAATAAAGATACCTTTCAGAAACTCTATGATGCAACTGCAGGCACACCAGAAGTTTTCTTGGACTCATTGTTGCTTCTCGATGGCAAGTCGATCAAAACTGACCCTGCAAGAAATGTTCATTGGGGCTACACTTTAGGGTACCTTGTTGTTCAAAAGGAAAAAGTCTTGGGGACCCAAAAGTTGGTACAAACACCAGAATTGGTCAATGACTTTAATGCTTGGTGGGAAAATGTCTTGCCTACAATTATCAACAAAGTCAAGCATGCCAATTTGAAGATTTTAGATGAAGGCTTGGCTTCTGCTAATGAAGGATTGCAATTGTCAAGAGACAACAAAGTTTCTGGGCAGAAGATTGTGTTTCGAGCTTAAGGTTTGTGGCATACAACGAAAATCAATATCTTTTCATCAGTTTCTTCAAATCTTTTTCCATAATGGAAGCACTTTTGCTTGATTTTCGACATACGTCGTCGCTTTCTTATCATACTCAAAACCTAAAACATGCTCAAGCTCTATTTTATCCAATTCGCCCAACGCTAACAGATAGTACAGATACACTCACATGTTCCAAACCATGGGCATATTGATTTTTTAGGCAATATGCATACACTCCCCGCAATCCTTCTTATTCATGTTCAACACTCCGTATTCTTCTTTAGTGAGATGGGCCCAACATGTTTTCTTATAACAGATGGCTATTTTGCATTTTTCTCCTTTTTTAGTTAACTTGCCACATTGTTTTTCTAATGGTGTAACAGGAGCTTTTCTATTTGGTTTAACGGAAAATTGTTCAATCTTTTCCATTGTTTCATCATCTAAGTTTAATTCTTTAATTTTGTTGAGTAAATCATCATATATCGATTTTTCTAATAGCTTAAGTTTCTTAAATATATTAATCCTTGTCATTTTGTATTTTGTTTTTGCTACATTATACGTTTTCCTAGTACAGTTGTACTGACGTTTTTTACTATCTCTCTTTCATCTATGGTTCTTCTCATATAGTAGATAGTTTTGTTTCATAACAGCTTTACATCAGTGGTGTAGTGGATAGCTATCTTTTAAATCAGCTGTATATGGCGCTATAACTTGACAGAGAATCAGTACGCTACATATGATAATCATTTAAATCAAATAGCGCTACATTGTCACAGTAAACTACTGAAGACTGTCTCCTCTCACACCTGCTAAGTAACCAGACTATACCTACACTAACGTCAGACTCATTTAAGCCAATCTTGATATTCTCATTAGCCGTGCAAGAATCGCATCTAGCATAATCTGTACTGTCATTTTCTTGCTCTACTATTTGTATATACTCTTCCTATTAAGCAAAATTTGATCAGATTGCCCAGATAAATGTCCTTCGTGCTATACACAAGAATTACTTCAAAAGCATTTCTAACCCAGTCCACCAAGCTCTCTTGACCATTGTTTACCAACTCTACGTATATTGATCTAATGTAAACATACACCTCCTAATAGACGAAATAGCCAGACTATGAATTGGCGTCTATCACGTAGGTGACCAAAATTGTCTACCATCGCCAACATAAATTAACAAGTTATATCTCCTTGCCTCGAGATGGATTACTTCTATACATACAATAGTAACTCACTACAACCTTCTACTTCCCCAATGCCTCCATACTTGCCTTCCATATACTCCGAGCTAACAACATCCAAAAACACTGCCTCTAACATAACTGACTGCCATTGAACTCTAGCAAAGATACAATTCATAGCTATAAATCCATTTCACAAGATTAACCAGGTCTGAAGCCAATTGAGTTAATCCTCACATTTTATTCTCAAATACACGTGCCTTTTTCTCTAAACCTCTAAATAACAAATAGCACCTTTGCCTTTCAAAAGTTACTATCAAATGTACTCAAATAACCAGTCACTTTAGGTCTCTCTGGTATTCCCTAAAAAATCAAAAAAATAAAATCTAGCTATCATTATCTGTAGTAAAACAAACCATTTAAAATGAACACAATACACCAAAAATACAGATAACCGGAAAACAACATGGGTCTTGACTACACCAGCTTCATAAATAAAAACCATAGCACACATGAATTTAACTATATGCCAATTGTGTTATACCTGACGGTTGTAGTCTACCATGACAATGCCACTTCAAGCGTAACAGAAACAAGCATCTGCCAGACCTGCGACCATTCGAAAGTTGATCTTCTTTAACAGTATATCATAATAATCCTTAGTTAGCATATTGTCGTTATACGCAAAAATAGGCAGACTTCTGAATGCTCACCTACCATAGCGACTCAGTAAACTCACCCAAGATTCTTGCTCTTCTTCAAACAGATTTCCTTCTAAGTTCAATTGGTACTAGTGACAGCACTTCAATACAAGCTCTGGTGTCCTGCTCTATAAGGTTTCCACACATCTACAAAAGACCAGTATAACCTTCCAGCAATTAATATGTTTATTTCAGAAATTTGGTTTACATCTGTAAAATTATATAGTTAATGTCATCCTAAAACTATTTTTTTCTAATGCAATAAGCTACATGAACAATATATCGTGTAGTTTATTTACAGTCTTGAGTTATCAAATTTAGACTGTTCAATACTTTGTGCTGGCACCTACTAAGACGTGTACATAAAAATTATACTAAAGCAATATATTTCTACAAGCATAACCAAATACCAGTTAATTCAAAAATACAATCGTAAGGACCAGTGTTATTTGGTTCTGCAATTATCATCAGAATTGACCTGTTTAAGTACATGTAGAAGTGTTCTAAAATTTCACAATATTCAGCTACAATATGTATGGATCATTAGTTCTAGTTTATTTGTCATGTTTTGAATCATTTCAATTGTTAAAAACTTATGATTGAAACTCTGATTTTGGATGGAAAGATGGTAAGATGTGTCACAACTGCTTTGTAGGGATGGGAAGACAATTTTTGTCATTGACCCAATCTTTTAGTGAGGATGTATGGGATGCCTTGCCCGGCTAACATTTGTGGATGAATGTTGATGCCTCATAATTTTAAGTACAAATCTTTACCCATCGTGGTGGATCAGTTGATAACCAGGGTTGAGATTGCTACTTTGGCATGGGGAATGTCTCAATTAGCTAATAGGGGCTAGTGAGTACTTTATTTGTACACAACTGATTTCTTGAGGATCGGGCGGAGCTGATCATGTAACTTGACACTGTACGATTCCTTTCGTATCATGTTTAAAAGATTGTTGGAGTTTATTTTTCAATGGGATCATGGTACTATGGGAACCCTCTCCGTTATTTTAATATTCCATTTTCGTATGGTATACTGTTTCTACGTATAATGATTCTTACATTATATTAAGTTCAGGTAAGGGTAGAAAAAAACTTAGGATCTACACCAAGAAGTTTACTGAAATTCATTTAGACTCTTCTTATATTTTAATGACTGTGTATTGATAGTTTTTAAGTAGCTTGCAACTTGTATTTAAAATAGAAACTTATGAATTTTATATCATAAATTCTTTGATTAGTCTTGTTTTAAGGAATAGTCCAGTGCAGCCAGTTTCGTATCTAATTGGTCATTTATGTATTTGAGGTTGTTTCATGATAGTCGTAAGTGACCCTTGTTATTAGATGGTGCAGTTATGTTTTTGATCTGTGGAAGATTGACATTGGTTTGATTTGAAGCGTTCAAGATACCGTTAAAGGTGTTTAAGTGATTGAAGGCACTCAAGTAGTAAAACAGTTAACAGGTTTTGGTAGTGATGAAGCTTATGGGAAAACTTTGCTGCGGTCGTTTGCACAATGATCACAATTGAGACACCTCGTAGTAGTTTTCAATGCCGCGTGTGCATTTTTATCTGCCCGTGTAGTATTTGTTTTGAAGAGGACCTAAATTTGAATGTAGAGTTTACTGGTGTGAAAGGTCTTATGTCTATTAATCAATTTAGAGACTGAGTTGATGTATGGTGTTTAGACTACTTTACAATAAAAAGGTTTTGGGCTTAGGCAATATTAGTATTGATTTATTTATGAACGAATGTATTGTACGAGATCAATAAGATAGTGGTTGCTTTATTGGATGCTAATTCAATATTGCTGTCAATTAGTTCATATATAGTGCAAGCTTCGAACAGAAGAAATTATTGCTATTAATATACATGTATTTTTTTCAGGTGTAATTGATTAAATTCATTAGTTGAGTTTGATACGTTTCCATTAGATTGATGCCGTATAAAATATGTGATGGGAGCTGCAGTGATTTTGCCTTGTTACTGTTGTTTTCGTATGGTTTAGTTGAATTTTACTAATGGGGAAGAGCTGAGAAACTAAAGAGATAGCAGGGGCATCATCTGTTTGAGCAGTAGTCTCTGGTAATTAGCAGCAATGGCAGGCTGAGGAAGCGCAAGTTATTGGACTTGATCCTCTTGGATATACTAAGTAGGATCCATCGATGAACAAGAGACTGTGACGTTCTTGCTATAGTGTAGTTGATGGCAATAATTACAGGACAGAGAACGGCCATGGGCATTGTAATGTTTGTTGTACGGGGTTTAAAAACTACATTTGGAGTCTATTTACAGTCGTGATCATTTTTAGAAATGTTTGGATGGTTATTGGTGTTGGATTGAATAGAATTAGCTATAATATTTGTTGTGTCACTTTTTGATGAAGATCATTTAACAATAAGTGACCATTCGGCGCAGATTCCTCTACTGTTGTTTAGAAGGCAGTTGCGTGTAATGTTTACCAGGTTTAGGTGTCGCACAGCTGAGTAACTCAGCTTAAGTAAACATGGATCTGACCAATGGAGACGAAGTGACGTGTTCTGAATCACCACTTTCCTTTCACAAGAGTATAAGCTTTTTATCTCCAAATGAATATTGTCAGCTGTAGTCAGTTTGTCAGTTAGAATTCTCTGCTTTCTCTGCAGAAATTCTGTTAAGATACATCACTTTCATTCCATTCATTGAGCTTATACAACAGTTATACTCACTATTTATTTTGAAATACTTGAAACGATTTCCTTCTGCCCATTTTGAGTGTCAAACTCAATGAATATCGTAAATAATATAGCTTAAGGTTAGGTTGCTATATTATTTAACTTGTGCATTGGGAGTCGGTCCGAGCGAAAATCCCGACTGTGTGATCAGCGTTACCATCGTAGCATTTCCTGAATGTGATATAGTGCTACAAAATAAAAAAGAGTATTATTAAACAATCTAGATCCCTTTGTATTTAACCGTTAAATGTTATTGAAATGAGTATTGTTTTATGTGATACTTGAGTAGGAGATTAACAAAAAGTATTCAAGAATTCTATTCAAATTATTTGGATTATGTAGTAAAATTTCCCTCATAATGAATCCATATAGTAGTTAAAGTCATTCTCAAAGGTTACTTGCACCACACACAGTTGCTTGTATTGGTAATGAATTTTTTGAAAGGTTTGAAAGATAATCTTTGGTAAATCATTATCCATAGTTGTATTA
>OBUW01000155.1_pt1 | contig 51026 bp, 24 predicted proteins | sample 1475761 | NCBI WGS metagenome assembly OBUW01 (sample SAMEA2579908, study PRJEB22360) | human gut metagenome | biome: human gut; feature: human-associated habitat; material: faeces | place: Denmark | collected 2008/2010
TTTTTTCTATTTCATATCCTAGGTCGGTACTCCTCAGTCCATATATCTAGTTACAGTTTGCTCCTTTAAGATAGAAATTTGACAATCTAATTGTTAAACATTAAAAATAAAGTTTTGTTTATAGATTTTTAAAAAAAGGACTTTGTTGTCCGTAACCAACACGTTTCTCTTCGTCTTAGTCGGCAATAGATAGTTTCTGTCTGTCTATATTTTGTTTATCTGTACACCAATAAGTGGTAGGATCGGCTTCTAAATTCAAAGAAACGGCTATCATGGAAGATGACGCACATGTCATCACCTCAGATCACTTACTAACAATAAATCTAATCAGAAGAAGAAATCTACTATTAACTATTAGTACTGAAATGTGTAGCAATCTTGAAATAAGTAATATGCAGGACTTTTTATTTTGTTTTGATTTTAAGGGAATTTCAGTTTAATTTTTCTATTGAATGGTTCTGTGTCATTTTTATATTGTTGTGATTGTTGTTATTTGTTGTGTGGGTCATCCGCTTCTGGTTTCTGAAAAAAAAGGTATTTAATCACTTCAAACTAATTTATTATTACTACAAACCACAATCACAACATTAAACTGACGAAAGCAATCAACTGTTCTTACTTATATATTCCATAACTATCCTCAATTATTTTCTGACTCTAATTTTCTTTGTGGGTTTCTTGTTAACGTATTAGGAAGTCACTTTTTTTTTTACCGCCAGCATTTAAGTAAATCACACAATGGTGGGTTTATTCAATAGAAGAGTATGTTCAAATAAGGATCTATTGATGTAACCGATCAAATGATATTTACTAACATTATTTTCGTTTAATTTAGAGAAAATCAGAATCGTATCAAGGGTTTAGCAAGTATGCACAAGAAATAAATGCATATCACAACCCAAATCAGCATGCTGGTTTGCCAATTAATTCAGAACAACCACAACGAGCACAGTCAATGACCAGTGCTGGACAGGCTGCCGCTATGGCGTTAAGATTACACAGTTCCCCCCAGAAATCACAACAACAACAACCACAACAGCGGACAGCCGCTCAAACTCAATATGCAAGGGCACAATCATTGACTTCGGGAAGATCCAATTCAATGCGACAATATACATATAATCCCAAACCATCGTACGTTCCAGGAAACGCTAGCATCCCTAATGCCAGAAGATATAATAGTTTGACTTCTGCTTCCAGGGTGAATTATAATAGTAATGTGCCCACATCACCGTTACAGCACCAGTACACACAAATCCACGAGGAAAATGAAGGTGCTGATGAAGAGGAAATCATCATCACCACAACTACCACGAAAGTTGTTGACTCACAAGGTAGAACTACCTCACTCACAACAAAGACGGTCAAAACTCTACCTGATGGGTCTAATATCATAGAAACAACCACGAAAAACATATCGCGTACCAACTCAAGAGCAAACTCGTTGAACTCAGGGACAAATTATCGGTCTGGATCTTTGACACGCGCTGCAAACATCAATTTGTCCAAGATAGATGAAGACTTGCAGAATTTTGAATACGACTATCAGGTCGATAACCCAGCATTAGATAACCCAGAAACGAAGTTGATGTTGAATTTACCTGATAATTCGGAACAACAAGCACCAAAGGAATTGGGATCACCATTTTTAGCATCGGATCACCCTACTACTGCAGTGAGATCAGACTCACTCAACAGTCAAGGTCAGCCAAAACCATTGAGATCAATTTTGAAAAACTCCCAAGTACCAATTATTGTTGAGAAACCAGCCTCACCCTCAAAACTGCCACTGGTGGCAGCAGCGGCGGCAGCTTCTGTTACGAGCTCACCGCGAGGTGATATACGGCAACAAGTTGTTGAATCAGATGACAGTTTCAAAAGTCCGATCTCAAGGGCTCCAATTAGTCCAGTATCTTTACAGTCACCAAACAAATCAAGGTTTTCTCGCGTGCCCGGATCACCTTATCAACGAATTGGAGGATCACCTCCAAGTTCCATTAGATTTAATGAAAAGGTTCAAACTATTCCAGTATATAATGAAGACAGTGATACTAGAGTTCGTGCTCAGCGTGTAAAAGTTTCTACGCCATCTGCTCCAGCTAAAACAAAACAACAAACTGATGCCGATTTGTATGCTGCAGCAATGAAAGCTGCCATGAAGAAAGTTTACGGTGACAGGGATCCGAACCAACAAGCAGCTGCACAAGAGTCTGTTCCAACCTCAAAAGTCGCACCTGAAGAACCTAAGAAAATGAAACTTGGTTTTATTGCATTGAGCCCTCGTGATAAGAGTCACCATGAAAGAAAATCTTCATTCAATTCAGAAACTGAAAATGTTGCAAAAACAAGCGAGGAGAGTGCCGACTCTGATGCTACACCTGCAAAGGCGATTAAAGGATCACTGGCACAAGAAGTTCCTCCAGACTATGAATATGTTAACCACCATCGTGAATTTGTTACTCATTCTTTAAGAGGAGACAATAAAGGCTCAACTCGAAAAGACCGTGTCAAAGAGGAAAAACGGAAAGCCAAAGAAGCTGCTAAGGAGCAAGCACAAGAAGAAAAGAGAAAGGCAAAAGAGCAAGCTGAAGAAGAAAAGATAAGAGCAAAAGAGGCTGCAATTGAAGAAGAAAGGTTAGCTAAGGAAAAAGCAGCTGAGGATAAAAGAGTTGCCAAAGAACAAGCGGATGAAGAAAAACGCAAAGCTAAGGAGTTGAAGAAGGAGAAAAAGAAGTTTGGATTTTTCAGCAGTATAAAACGAAGAACAAGTACAGCATCTGCATATTCATCTGGAAGTGGATCAATCGTTCGTGGTACAAACAGGGGGCAGCATGACGAAGACCATGCTTTGTCTGATGATATTTCAACTACTGAGGCATACTCTTCCCACGTGAACGATTCTAGCTTGAACCCAGTTTTGAATTCGGTCACATCAGTATCTGATGATTTGACAGAAGTCCAACCTCCGAAGATTGAGAAACGACCAGAAATCTCGAAGAAAGAAGATATCCCTTCAAACACGGAAAAATTGAACAAACTTGCAGAAACCAAAGAAGTGGAGCTTGAAAAACTTCTTGAAGATGACCTTGTACCTGAAGCTGATGTCACACAGAAAGATACTGCTGACGTACTTGTTGAGAAACCGGATAATACAGAAGACAATTTTGGTAGTGTTGTCATTGATGATGAATTGTACCAAGTGTCGATTCCAAGAAATGCACGTTTTTCTGATGGCCATGAAATGGAACCAAGTGAAGGAATGTACTTGACTGAAAAATCTCATAATGAAGCTTATCCACTGCCTAATATTGTGGGTAGTTCTCCAGTTATTAATACAAGCAGTAACGACAAATTACCGCTGCCAATAGACGAACAACATACAGAAGAGGAAAATGAGGTTTTCCATAGTCCTGAAACTCCAAGCGAGGTCAAAGCTGACATTCCTGTACCCGAGCTTGGTTCTATAATTGATGAAGAGGATGAATTTGAAGATGTTATAGTTCCTGAAGATAAGGAGTCAGTGTATGAAAATTCCGAACCAGAAGTCATTGATGAAGAGTCGCCTCATCTCGAATCTGTGGAAACGGATCGTTCTCCAGCGCATATTGATTCTGATCCAAACGTGGAAAACAGTTATAGCAAACAAGCTTCTGAGCCAATTAATAATACCCCAACTGTGGAAGCAAGTCCAGGAGCTGATTACGAACTAGCACTTATAAATCAACAAACAGATACCGAGAGAGAACAAGATTTACAGACAGAGCATTTACGTGAGCCAGAAAAGAAAGTTACAAGTGGTGATGTTGCTCTTACTCCTGAAACTGCTACAGTACCAGTATTTACACAACAATCTCATGAGAAGTTAAATATTCCAGATCAAGCTGCCGATGTTGAGGAAAGATTCGACATGGACGAACATTCATCTGCACCTCCAAGTTCTGATTCATTACCTGGAACAAATTCCACCAAAGCAACTGAAAACTCTCCACAAGATGATTTGGTTGTTGAAAACAAAACAAACCCCCCCAAAAAACCAAGTAAATTTAAACAAAAAATTCTTAAATATTTTGTTAATAGTTATGACAAAATTTGAAGAAACCGTGTTTATAAATTATTTATTCTATTAGAGTTGCATATGTTTTATTTTTCTTTTTCTTTTCTAAGTATAAAGTTTCGTTGTTATATTTTAATTTATAATTTTTTAATCAACAATATTTAATAATATACGTAATTAATTATTTATTTATTCCATTGTCTCTAATTCTATCAAATAATACTTTGAATGGCTTAAAATGTCTTCTTTGTTCACCTGAATATTGATCATTTCCTTCTATTTTCCAAATCTCAAGACTCTTTTCCAAATCTTGAGTAGATGGACAATCAACCAGTTTTGCTTTCTTTCTGAAAATAGAGTTTTCACATCGATATGGAATTATTGTAGATTGAGTAGTATCAACAGTAGTAAAACTAGATATTGGCTCAAACATTGATACTTTAGTAGTAGTAGTATGACTATTATTTGTTGATGTGAAAGTATGCTTGAAGTTTTGAAAAATGGCTTTGGCAAACAGTGTTGATGAATCGATTGGATATGTTTTGGACAAAGTATCCATGGTAGAAAGTGTATGATGATTTAAATCACCATTAAGGGTAGAAAGGGCCATACTTTATTTTGAATAGGGTAGAATTTCACAAATAAGATGGTTTCTATATTTGCCTTATTTTTTCTTTTTTTGTTATTCTAGTTGCAAAATAATACTACAAACATCAATGTTGTCATTGTTTATGTCTATCTATCTATCTATTTTTTAATATCTAATTTCTTAATTGATTCGATTACTGAATTCTCCTGATCGATTTGTTTGACCAAATCAACTACTGAGTCATCTAATGACCTTAATGAGAATCCAATAATCTTTCTTGAGCGTTCATCTTTGGGTTTCACAAATTTAGAATGTGGCACTGGGTTAGGGGTAGGTAACTTGTCCTTGTAACTAGGAAAATTGTCAATGATGGTTTGAATGATATTATCATTGGTTACTTTACCACTTTCAACTAAAATTCTTTGGTTTGAAGCTTTTTCCGAAGTAATCACATCAACATGCACCTTTGCAACGTCTCTAACGTCAACCGCACCTGCTGCCATTGGTTGGATAGGATCATCAGATTTCAAATGTAATAATCCTCCAATGATATCAGATGTGGAAGGAAATTTACCGTTTTTCAATTCAGAACTAAAACGAACTGGACCAAGAATCAATGCTGGCATTATGGCAACAAGATCAAAATTTGGTTTTTCTTCTTTAAGGAATTTCCAAGCTTCTTTCTCTGCCAATTTCTTTGATGCAAAATAGGCCATGGTACCATCCAGTGTACTCATTTCACGAGTAAATGGAGACCAATCATTATCAGAGTATTCAGCATCATATGAAAATGCCTTATCTAATCCAACTACTGAAGCACTGGAAGATGTTAATATTACTCTAGTAATTTGTGGAGCATGTTCTTTGATACTTGAAAAAATGTTTTTAACTAGATCAATTGCTGGATCTAAAACATCTCTTTCATAATCTTCAGCATGAAAAGTGACCACAGCAGCTGTACTAATAAAAATTGTTGCTTCTTTATGTTTTTCCAAAACTTTATCTAATGCGTGTGGTTTGTCAAATTGTTCAACAATTTCAAATTGTAATTTGGGGGTTTGTTTGAATAGTTTTGATAATGTATCTGATGATTTTTGGGAACGAACTATGGCAATTACTTTATAATTTTGGTATAATAATTCTCCAAGAATGTGTTGACCAACATAACCCGAAGCTCCTGTTAAAATGACAGTTTTTGACATAATTAAATTATTATTATTAAGTTACTTTAGAACTTTATCTCTATAAATGAAAAAGTTTAATTTATCATTTGGTATATTATTATTTTTTTTTGGTCTTAATATCTTTAATTTATATTGCTTCCTAAGAGAAAATGATTTTAACGCATTTAATATGTCATAGAAGGGAGTAAAAATATCTGAAATTGAAAATCTTTTAAACGTGTTTAACATAATTGAAATTCTTTCGCTTAGTCGGGTTTATAAAATTCTTAGGCACATTAATTTAAATGGAAAATTTCATTTTTGTGTTTTGTAAAGCGGAAATACAGAAAATATCAAGAACTAGGGTTTAAAAAAAATATTTCATTTTATCAGTAGAACACCCCGTCGGGTTTATATCAGAATGATTGAATTGACAGGTTTGAATACCATCAGCAAATCTTCAGTTTGTGGTATTATCCCGTGTATATATCTCCAAATACACATTTGAGAGGTTCATGCGGAAGTAATGAGTCTTTTTGAGGAATTTGGTAACTTTTACTTGGGTTTAGTAATTGTAATTGACCTGACTGTGGCAAACAACCGAAAAATCAACCTTCTTGGCCATTTAGGTCCAAACAATTTTGCTTAGAAAATGAAGATAGTCAGATTTGCGATTTATCTCCTGTTAATAGAGTTTTTTATTCTTGGCCCATCTACAACTATTGCCACTATACTGTAAATATGATGTTCCTATACAACAAGTATACTGAAACCCTTGATAATATTGCGTGGAATATTTTGCGTGCTGAGAACTTTGAACCGTGGATTTACTCTTATCAGCTTTATCCACAGTTCTCATTTTGCCTTGTATGGGCAATCAGGTATCACTACGGGTAGAGAAAAAAAAATATACTTTCAAAGTCAATAAAATTTCAATCATTTATTAATTTCAAATGCTTACGCTTTCATTATGTCTTCAGACCCTGCAAGACCAGATCTAGATGTTTCCATAGATCTGATTTTCTCTATAAGTCACCAATTGGATAGAGGAACCCCCGCTTCTAGTACTTCATCATCGAACCAAGATCCCGAAGTGGCAAAGGCATTTAGTGAGATTTGTTTGGCATGCCGAACTGGGGATATTGAAATAGTGGACTCGTTATTATCTACTCCAAACTTAGACATAAACCAGGTTGATGAGTATGATTATTCACCTTTGATTTTGAGTTCATTGTGTGGGCATTATGATATAGTTGAATTATTATTACAACGTGGTGCTGTTTGTGATCGAGATACTTTTCAAGGAGCACGTTGTATATATGGTGCTTTGACAGATGAAATTAGAGACTTACTAGTAAGTTTTGATATTTCAAAAGCGGTGGATGTGACACAACCATTTGCTGGTCATATAGCTTCATTGTTGAACCCATTACTAGGTACTATTACTGCAGACGTGGTTTTTCAATTTAAGCAACCTGGGATCCCTGAAGATTTAAGAGTATTCAAACTGCACAGGTTTTTATTGGCATCTCGAAGTCCTTATTTTGAGGAAAAATTTAATGGGGAATGGGAAAATTTGACTGTGATTACAATGCCCATGAGTGTTGATCCTGCAGTATTCAAAAGAATAATAAATTATTTTTATCTTCGAACTCATGCTGTTTTGAATGACAGTTATGCTATTCAAGATCAGTTGCTTAAATTGGCACGAATGTATGAGCTCGATGATTTGGTAGACGGTATTGAAGAGATAAAGGGAATTGAAGACGAAAAAGCAAGAGCCAAGATAGGGCATGATTTGTCATTCAAGTTTGTTGAAAAGGCGAGAAAAGATTTGGATGATTTCTTATTGCAAAAGATTCTTGGTGAGAAATTGAGCACGGAAATGGACTTGAAAGATGATGTTGATTTGGAAGATATCGATTGCACAGAGTTTTTGAGTGATGCTCAGAGAGAAGCATTACTTGAAGCAGACTCTATCCCAGACGCAATTCTAGCTTGTGTCGATTCCGAGTCTGAATCTGTTATTTATTATCCTGTGAACAAATCAATAATTGCTCGATCTGAGTATTTTGATACTATGTTTAAATCAGAAATGTTTACAGTTGCAGAAGAAGACTTGCCATTATATAGAGAGGCTGGAGTTCAAGTCATTAATCGTCCACAGCTAGATACGGACCATCTTGCAATAATTCAAGTTTCCACAAGTACTGCCAATCAGAAAATTGCTGAGATGGTGTTATCCTTTTTGTATCATGACAATATCAACAACATTCCATTGGATTTGTCACTAGAATTACTATTTGCTGCTGACGAATTGTTTTTGGAAAGGTTGAAAACAATGAGTGCTGTGAACATCACTTCTCAGTTCCAGAAGTTCAACTTCCAAGAGTTTCAATCTTTACAAGACAAACTAGACTGCAATGCCTATGATTTGATCCGAGCATCCTGGCAAACTAGATGTGATAAGCTAGAACAACATGTGACAAAAATGATTGCATATAATTTATCAGAAATTTTTAATCTGGAAATAGAACGCCAAAAGTTGTCTGACTTGATCAAAGAGTCTGCAGAAAGAATTAAAGAAAGACAAGACACAGATACAATTGAATTGGTTGATGATGTCAGGTATTATTTGACCAAAAAGTATGCCATCAATGAGGAAATCGGATCATTTGACCCAACTTTTTCATCAGACAAGAATACAGATGATATCAATCTATACAAAACTGCATTGCTTCAGTATGAAAAGGACGTTGAAATTATAGACTATTTATTAGACCAATTGCATTTAGATGCATGATTCAATCGATATTTATTCTTTGTATATGTTGAATGTAAGTTGGTAACTTAAAGGAAATTGTTGTTCACGTGATATGTGATTTTGTGTAACCTCATCTCACATTTTTTGTTGTAGGAAAAGTTTATGTGAAAAAAAAAATTAGAAAATCCCCTCTAAAAAACAGATAGACTCTTCTTACAATTAACTACCAAACTAGTGATGAATGATAATAATCCTGATGGTGGATTATCCATCGATTCCTTTGAGTTAGAAGATAAATTATCAAAGATTAGATCTCAAATCAATTCCAAACTTGACAACCAAAAACATTTAGCAATAATATTATCTGCTGTAGAAGAGAACATTGAAGAACAAAAGAATGACAAAACACCAGTTGCCTACTTTGTATCGTTTTTGTCGTTATTAGATCAATGTATTTCAAATGATCAAATTCTTGATAGTAATTTGGCAGCAACAACAGCATATTTCTTGGACCTTGTGTTCCCATTTACTCCAAAACCATTATTGAAATCCAAATTCAACCAAATATTAGCAAAATTAGCCCAACCTTTAACATTAGAAAATGCCGAAGCAGCATTGGTTAGATCTACCATTGGTGCATTAGAAAGTTTGCTTTTAGCACAAGACGGTTCATCATGGAATTCCAAGGGCCAGGTTTCTCCTAAAAGAGCATTTTTAGCATTATTGGAAACTTCTTTTGACCCGAGACCAAAAGTAAGAAAGAGAGCTCAAGAGGCTGTTAGTAAAATATTGTCAAACCCACCAGCTTCTCCATCACCAACACATGTAGCAGCTCCTTTAGCTGCAGATGCTGCCTTAACTCAGTTGTCAACCTTATTAAATACATACAAAACCCAGAAGAAGAACAAAGAAGTAAACTCTCAAATTATTCATGTTTTGCAATTAATCAAAATGATTACTTCAACAAATTCATGGCCAGTTAACAAAATTGAAGAGTTGTGTGACATTTTGTTGGAAATTTCAAAGACATCTGATCAATTTTTGGTTTCGTCGGCATTTGGTGCCTTTGAAGGATTGTTTCAATCAATGACAGACGTGATTGATGTTGAGAAATTCACTCGTGTTTTGAATGTGATTTTTGATTTAAAACCATCTATTAATGACACACATTTGGCTGCTTCTTGGTTGGCTGTTGTTGCCAAAGCTTTAGAGAGTTTTGCCTTATTATCTCCAGAATCCTGTATTAGCAAATTACCTACTGTGTTACCTATAGTCTCATCATACTTGTCATCTGAATCAAAAGATATTTATAGTAGTGCTTCACAATGCCTTATTGCTATTGTTTCTCAATCAATTCCAGATAAATTCTTGTTACAGCCATCACCAACAAATGGAATCACTGGCGAAATTTATGAAACCGTTGATGATGCCATAACATACATTAGCAAGATGATTGAAGATATTTTATTTTCAATAAAGTATCAAAATGCAACTAAAGAAATTTTGGAATTTACCACTGCTACGATTTTAAAATTAAGAAGCAGAGCCAACCCTGATTTTCTTGATGTTTTGAAGAATGTAGGTGATTGGAGAACCAATGAAACTGACAATTTCCCTTACAACAAAGAAGCAGAAGATGTTATTGCCGCATCGATCTCATCTATGGGGCCAGAAGTTGTTTTGAGTGTGTTGCCATTGAATTTAACTGGTGAAAATGGTGGTCCAGGTAGAGCTTGGTTATTACCACTCTTAAGAGATAATGTGAGGTTTGCTGAATTGGATTTTTACAAGAATTCTATTTTACCAAATATTGAATTCTTCAACACGAAAATTGAACAGTCTAATAATAAGGAATCTATTAACAGCAAGATCTTTCAAACGATTGTTGATCAAATTTGGTCTTTATTGCCACATTTCTGTGATTTACCAAAAGATTTAACTTCTGCTTTTGATGAAACTTTTGCTACTAAACTTTCAGATTTGATGTTTGCAAAAGTTGAGTTGAGAGTCCCAATTTGTCATGCATGGAGATTGTTAGTTGAGTCGAATGTTGCATACCGTGATGGAGCCTTAGACGAAGATTTGTTAATGCAACAAGAATTCCCTAAAGAGGAAGCACGTAAAAATGTTGAATATTTAAGTACCATTGCTGGTAACATTTTGACTGTTTTGTTTAATGTTTTCACTTATACAGTAGCTGATTCGAGAGGATTTGTTTTGGAAACTATTGAAACTTATTTGAATATCATACCAAAAGATGAATTAGCCACCACATTTGACAAAGTATGTGGAATGTTAAAGCAAGCTATGGATGAAGAAGCAGGTCAAACTTCTCAACAACAACAGCAGCAAAGCAAGACTGACATTCCTAGTACTAGTATTACTATGATGGATTTGATTGTAGCTATGGCTAAATACGTTCCAGAATCTTCTCATAACGCTTTGTTTTCTATTTTTGTTGCTACTGTTTCTTTGGTAAAGAATCCATTAATGCAAAAAAGGGCATATAGAATTATTTCAAGATTAGCAGAAACTGAAACTGGTAAACAATCAATTTTGAAATTCATTGGAGAAATTGAAAGGGTTTTGATTGAAACCATAGAACAAACACACAATTCAGCAAGATCCTCAAGACTTAATGCAATTTTATTAGTTTTGGAATTGCTACCATCTACTGATTTATATTTCATCCCAGCAATCTTGCAAGAAATCATCATGGCAACCAAAGATGTTAATGAAAGATCGAGAGGATTATCATACCAAATATTGATCAAAATGGGACAAAAGATGAATGAAGGAGGTGCTATTGAGAATTCGAGAGTTCCTGGTTTTGACTCTGATGCTCCTAATTCATCAGCTTCATTGACAGAATTTTTCACAATGGTCAGTGCTGGTTTAGCGGCCCAAAATCCTCATATGATCTCAGCTACAATTACAGCAATTTCCTGCTTAATATTCGAATTTAAAGACGTTTTGCCTACCGATGTGTTATTGGAAATTGCATCTACCGTTGAGTTATTCTTGACTCATAACTCACGTGAAATTGCTAAATCAGCAATTGGGTTTGTCAAAGTTGAAGTATTGTCTTTGCCAGAAGAGATGGTTAAACAAAACTTGTCTGACTTGTTGAGCAAATTAATGAGATGGTCACATGAACACAAGGGCCACTTTAAATCTAAAGTCAAGCATATTTTGGAAAGATTGATTAGAAAGTTTGGTGTTGAAGAAGTTGAAAGATGTATACCTGAAGAAGATAAGAAATTGGTTGCTAACATCAAGAAATCAAGAAACAGAGCCAAGAGAAAACAAGAAGCTGAGACTGAAGCCGAAGGTGAGACTGGATCTAAAACTGCTGGATCTAGCCATAATTCTGAAAAGAAATTTGTTTCTGCTTATGAGGAAGCCTTGTATGATTCCGATATTTCTGAAGATGAAGTTGATATTTATGATGAAGATGCTAATAGACACAGAAAGGCTGGTAAATCCAACCAATTCATTTTGGAAACAGGTGACGAGCCATTGAATTTGTTGGATAGACAAGCATTAGCACATATATCATCATCCAAACCAAAGAAATTCACCAAACAAGACTTGCAGAATAGAAAGGAAGAATTCAAGACCAAGAATGGAAAATTGGTGTTTAAGGAAGATAATGAAGAAGATCCATTGGCTAATAAGGGATCAGGTATTGATGCTTACTTGGACGCTGTCAAGCAGGCTCCAATTAGAGGTCAAAAGAATAAATTGAAATTTAAAAGATCAAGAAATGAAGAAGACAATTGGTCTGATGATGATGCAGATAGTACTCCAGTTTTGAAAAAGGGTAAAACTTTAGGTAAATCCAAGATTTCTAAACCTAAACAAAAATTTAAAGCCAAGAAGAAACTTTAGTTGACTTATTAGTGTTTATATTTGTATAATAGATGAAATTTCATAATTAGTTAAATTTTTTTAGTAGAAGGTTATTTATACTTCGATGTTGCAAAACATAAAACAAATTTCGGTCGTGCAAAATGGTACGATTTGTATGCTTTTTTTTTTCACCATCAATATGGACTTGTTAAATTTTTTTTCGGTTTCATCACCTACTACTATTCTATTAAATCAGTATTATCACAGCATTGTTTACTAACCAGAACCAGATGTCATCTCCAATAATGTCAGTTGCCGAAAAGACGGCTTATAAACGTAATATGGTTAAAATAAGATTGGCACGTTTTGGAAGAAAACACCAACCAATATATAACATTGTTGTGATGAAGGCTAAGAAAGCTCAACAAAAATTACCAATGGAAGTCATTGGTACATATAACCCTATTCCAGTTCCTTCATCAGGTAATGACTCGGGTTTGAAAATAAAGGATGTGTCATTGGATTTACACAGAACAAAATATTGGTTAGGTATGGGTGCAGTTCCTACTCCTCGTGTTACATGGTTACTTAAGAAAGTTGGGTTATTACCACAATTCTGGCCAAAGACGAGTGCATTAAGTCAACATATTGATAAACCTGTGGTTGAAGAAATCAGAGAAACTCAAGAACTTCCAGTGGACTATGTGAGAAAGAGAGATTAGAAAAAAATAAAGAAGCATCATATATAAATTATTTTCATGTAAATAGAATGAAATTTAATAAACTACTATTAGGAGTTTTTGTTTTACTTGTATTATGGGATATGTAATTTAGTTTACCTAGCTGTTTGAGAGTCTTTTTTTATTTGCAAATCTCCAGAAATGCCATTTTGACTTGTCTTTTGGAGTTCTCTTCAGTATTAAGCGTTTAATGGGTCCAGTTAATGATCTTTTGTGAGGTCTTATCGATGTGTTGCTGCCTTCTGCTATCATTTTTGGTAATTCGAATTCAGGCTCAAAGTAATCATCATCTTCTTCGAGATTTTCTGAATTGCAAAATACATTATTAATCCATTCTGCTGCGTTTTCTCTATTTAAACTTGGATTAGGATCATTATTATAGTCGTCAATAAATAGCTGTATATCTGAATTTTGAACCATTGTAGAACTAGCAAGTTGGGATTGATAGGCAGTCAGTAAAGTTTGGAAAATACTATCATAATCTGATTGAGCTTGCTGAAAGCAATTCCAATTTATCTTTTCGTAAGACGATTTTAGGATAATAATAATAATTTCTTGAATTAATAGTTTCATTTTTGTTAATTCATTGTTGTTTTCTTGATTAGTAGTTTGTTTTAAATTCTCCAATAGAGTTGCAAAATCTTGAATTAAGTGTCTAATCTCACATTCTGTTTTCGCATACAATATCAGTTGTTTGATAAGTTCAAAGAAAACCAATGTTGGTTTCATTTTACTTAAAATTAATAGAATGAGATTGTTAACATTTCTTGCTCGTATTTCTGGGTAACTGTGTCGTTGCTTCATCTCCTGAATCATAACGTCAAGTTCATGTGTTTCATCTTCAATATTTCTGTACACTTGAAATGTACATAATAGAACTAGTGATAATTCTTCATCAATATTAACCAAATAAATGTTTGACCAGTCATAAACTGCTTCGATAAGTAAAGATACCGGATACAAATTATTAATGTGGACTAATATATCCCATTTCGAAATTTGTGACTTTAAACTCTCAAGTATAACATTTTCAAGAATGTACTTGAGTCGATTGTTTTTCAAGAAATTCGTTACGTTACTTTCTAGATTTGGTTGCTTTATGAGTATTTCTGATATTCGTTCGAACGATTTATGGATCGTTTGACAGGAATCGATTGTTTTTTGCCATGACTTGTAGGGTGCCTCATCAATGATGTAGATTATTTTAAGAAATTCAATTGTCAATTCACATTCTAAGGACTTTTTCGGTGAAATTGAAGCCAAGTCGTAAGTGATGTTATTTGTGGTGTAATTGGAACCATAGGTATACCAATTGTTCTTTGTTTCCATTACTTGAACTTGTGGTGTATTTGCTAGTTGTTGCAAAAAAAAAAAGGCCAGCATACAAATCCACAAATACAAATACAAACAAAAAAAAAATTTATATGAAGATGAGAACTTGTATTTTAAATAAAGATATACTAATTATACAGTCGTGGCTTTTCCGTTTAATCGAATAAACCGAAACCCATGTCGTCATCAGATTCTTCTTCATCGGCAGCAGCTTCTTCAGTGGCAGCTTCTTCAGCAGCACCACCAGCAGCGGCAGCAGCTGGAGCAGCAGCAGCGTAAGCTTCTGGGTTAGCTAATCTGTCTTTAACAGCTTCAGAACCTTCGTAAGTGTAGTCAGTGGCAACAGACAAAGCCAAGACGTTCTTGTAGTTGTTAATGATAGAGTGACCAACAGATGGCAAGGTTGGGTAACCAGCAGCCAAAGAGATAGAAGCAATGGTGTTGATAGCAGAAACGAAATGGCTGATCAATTCGTCATCGGTGATATCCAAGATGGATGATGGGAAGACTTGACCATTGTCGTAAACTTGAACAACAGACATACCATAAGTGAATGGAGAGATGTTCAACATGTTCAACAAGGTAGCTTCGGAAGGACCAACTTTAGCATCTTGTTCAACAACCTTAACATCGGAAACAATTTCAATGGTACCTCTGGCAATCTTGGTTGGAACACCCAAAGCTTGGAAGAAAGAGGTCTTACCTGGTTCCATACCAGTGTTACCGGCTGGAATCCAAACATCTTTTGGAGCAACGGCACCAGCTCTGGCTGGTGCAGCAACAACATTAGAAACAACAATGTCTCTAATGGATTTTAAATCACCGTTGGTGAAAATGAAACCAACGTTACCTTTGATGAATGGCAACAATTTTTCAAATTCTGGCAATTCAGACAAGAAACCTCTGATGGCTCTTCTAACCATGGTGTTTTTACCCATCAAGACGACGGCATCACCTCTTAAGGCCTTTCTGATTTCGTGCATTTGTTGGGAAGAAACATTATCGACACCAACGACGAAGATAGATTTGTATTCTTCTAACAATTCTCTTAATTTGGAGAAGTATTGAACTTTCTTTTCTCTAGCACCACCCATTTCGACTTTGATTTATTAATTGACGATAGGAATTTAATGGTATAAATTACTGACGAAGCAAAAAAAGAAGAAAAGGACGTTTAAACAATTGTTGGTGAAAAAAAAAAAATTATCAAAAGTGAGTAGCTAGGAGTGCGAACATCTTGATAGTGTGATAATACAAATAAAATGCAGTCACGTGTAGGATTTTTTCTTTAGGGCTTTAACCCTTGTTGATAACCCCGCGCACTTTTTTAAAAGTATGTATCCTACAATATTATGGTTATCAGAATATTTAAAGGACCAAAGGGGAAGAGATAGGTCATTTTGACGTAGTTGGAGAAACGACCCAATCGTATCTTTCTGAATAATTGTGACAAGGTGAAGTTCAGAGGGAAGGAGGGACATATTTATATCTATTATAATCAAGAAGTTAGACACCCTTGGTTGGCTTTGTTAAATACACACAGATAAATTAGCTGATTGCAAATGTAGTAGTATAACAGTCGTACAAAAAATATTGCGGAGATGTTTAAGTAATCTTGGTTCTTAATCAAGTATCAAGAAATATCAATAGTTAACCATCTTAATAAGTCTTTAAAAATGTAAAATTTATATTCGTTACTACATCAAAATAATCAAAAAATAAAAAAATAAAAAAATAGAATAATAAAAGTGACCATACAAAATAAAAATCGTTAACCGTATCCTTTATGTTCATAATCAGAACTAATAAATGCATGTTTCAAATAAGCGTTCCAAATTTGTTGTAATTTTTTATATTTTTTACCATTGTTCTTCTTTTTCTTCCCCTTATTGACATTATTTTTAAGATCTTTTACTGGCTCACCTAATTTTCTACCAAACTTGATCCATTCTTCAACTGTTAATGCCTTTAATCCATATAAGGAATCATCAGTGCTATACTCTATTTCATAACCAAATTCTTTTTTACCTTTGTTGATGGATTCCAAATCGGCATAGTATTGTACATATCTTTCTGGAGTAAATGTTTGTTCGATATACGCAGGACCAAGTGGTAAATTCTCTGGCATTGGTTTAGGGAATGTATGGTCCTTCTTCTTTTTCCTATTCTTTTTCTTATGTTTCTTCTTCCTTTCAATAGTTATATCATCCATTTCTTGCCAATTCATTTCATCGTTGTCCTTTTCATCGACATAATTGGACTGAACTTCGATCATTCGTTCAACACCAGCGAAAAACTTATCCCAAGGTTCAAATTTAACTTGTTGTAGCTTATCTTCCAAATCAGTAATGTTATACTCCCATACCCTCATACCTGGGTTGAAAGTTGGAATGATTGATGCAGTAACATGAGCTATTGAATATCTTTCGAAATGTTCCCCTGATTTCTTCTTTCCCTTCAATGGTGCATATAATTCTTCTCTGAGCGTTTCCAAGTATGTCACTTTGTTATTAGGAACCCCACCTGTAACTCTAAAAAATTTGTCACTGAAATTTTCATCTAAAGCCTTGTATAAGTTTGAATCTTCTAATGCAAGGTCATCTTCGTCTTCCACACTGAAAACACTTTTCTGTTTAAATTCATCTTTGAAATCTTTTTGGATAGATTTATAAGCTTGTACTGAATCTAACGGGATGAAATGATCTAAATTCATATGACCATATAATCCTCCTACTATGACATCTCTATATTCGTGGGTCCAAGCAATGTACTTACGAAGACATGTGGTGTCATAATTCTTTTCATTTGGGGGCACATGACCACAAAGCCATACTTTCATATTACGGGCTCTCATTTCTTTCAAAACATACCCTAGCCATTCGAATAATTTATAACCAGGATCACCTTTGTTGTCACAATCATCGACCATAGGGTTAGAATCAAACCAATACATTGTGTTGAGTGACAATACTGCCAATTGGTTAGGAATCACTTCTTGAAAATAGTAGGCACCCATCAAATATGTATGCATTTGAACTTGAGGGATGAATGGTCTCCAAGCTTCGAATAATTCTCTGGTTTGCAAAGATGGTCCTGTATCCATAAGATTGTGAGGCATAATATCATTGTTAGACACTGGATAAATGAGAGGTTGGCCATCGGATTCTGAAGTCAAGGTGACAAACTTATCACTTATCTCTTTGTTCATATTGAAAATGTGTTGTCTAGTTCTAGGGTATTCTCTATCATTATCATGTCTAGCTGAATCACCGGTGTATACAATAAAATCTATTTTGTCAATAAGGTTATCCGTGATCCATTTGAATGTTTCTTCAACAAGAATGGGAGGTGAATCACAACCCAAAATGGCATCTCCATATTTACTAGCTTTTCCTTCACCCCCGTGACAAACTTTGTCGATATCACTACCTTTTTGGTAATGATGATCAATGTGGAAGTCAGTAATGTGTAGGAATCTTCCATGGATGGTTTGTTTGCTGTTATCTGGTTTCACTATCTCAACTGATTTCTTTGGAGTTAACCCCAAACGTTTAAGATCGTCGATTTGGGTATCATTCAAGTCTAATGTCTTTATAGATATGTATGGTTTGTTGGATTTTGAGGTTACTGAATTCCAAATGTTGTATGATACATAATCAGCACAATATAGATATGTTGAAATGGAAACAACAAATGTAATGAGGAAGGTTATCAATAGATATTGACGGGCCGACAGTCTATTTGGCCCAATATTTTCCATTTATGTTGAATATATAAATGTATAAGTAAACAAAAAAAAATGAAATAAAAAAAAATCTAAAAATTGAATTGAAAATGAAAACCAAGAGGATCTAATTGTTGAATCTAAGTTAATATTTGGATAAAAGAGGGTTGGTAATGGGGACCAGTATAAAATTGTTGTAAAGCAAATGTTGAGTGTTGCAGAGGAAAAAGCCAAAAAAATGAAAATTGAGATTACAGAGAACGAGGAACAAAAAAAAACTCTTGATGGCTTTGAATTGAACTGAGTACAATATACACGACTTTTATTCTTCGGTTTTTTGATTGCTCAGAGCACGTGTTCAAGTCGGTTCAAAGTATTCAAAAGGTAACCTACCTACCAGTACTTGTAGTTGTCATTAATGATCATTTCCAAAAAAAATAGTGATAATTTAATTTTCCGTTTCGCATCTAAAATTTGGTAGTAGTGGGTTGGATATCTGAAAATTTTAGGTTGCAAACAATAACAATAAAAATGGCGGTGGGGCTCATGACAACTACCAGGAGTGTAAAATTACACTCTAATGCATTAACATACGTTACGTTACTACCAAAAAATGGTGTGGAGTATTAATTGGTATCATAGTTTAAGGTTTGCTTTCGAGAAAGAGGGGGGAACTGTGAGTATCAACAATAAGACTAATAACCATGGACTCACAAGTAAGCAACATCTTCTTTCTAAGTGAAAGAAAGTTGTAAGTAATTCTATTACAACTACCACTTGCAATAGTTAACACAAAGCACAGAAGAAGAAGAAGGATAAAATTAATTAGTTAATTAAAGTCGATTTTAAAAAAAATTATTCGCGCGACGGGTTCAAAAACTCAACGAAGCCAAAATGTAAACAATTAAACACAAAATATAAAATATAAAATCATAGAAGAAATAATAATAATAACGACGCCAAAATTACGTACTACGGTGTAAAAATAGAAAACTTGTGCCCTAAAGTTAATTGTGGATGCACGATGACAATGTACTATTTTAAACTGTGCAATTACGTTGAACAAATCAAAGAACTACGCGAAGTGGCATGTATTTCATAACTCTCAGTTGAGCAAATTTTTGCATCATCATCAGTATCAAGAATGAGTTGGATGACAATCCTTGTTCGGTTATTTTTAGGTCGATGGTAACGAAGTTGCCCCCCCTAACTGCAAAAAATGACAAAGTTGACGAGAATACAGTTTCGAGGGCAAGATTACTCGGATGGGCTGTTTCAGAAATTAATTTTCCAAATTAAATTTGCTCACGAGCCAAAATGAAACAATGTTAAACTCTCATATTCTTCTTAGAGAGTGAAGTGTGAGATCTCAATGATTTACATCAAATCCCATTGAGATTAGAGTATGATTGATCTAAGTCTGAGACTCAGTGAATGTTATGAACATTCTAGGAGATCAATTATTTTGTCGTTAGATTGGGATTGGCGTAGTGCATCTTTGACACGAAAAATAAAAAAAGGAGCTGAACTAAAAAAAACTTTTGGGGTGGAATTGAAAGTCCTGATCTGAAACTTCCAAGCATAATTACTTAATCGAGTAAATTAGATACCTAATTAGGATATCAGATTAATTTAACACTAAATTACAGAGAAACGAAATTCTTCATTTGTTCTTTCTATTATGGGTGTTAATACCCACTAGTAATAATAATAACTATAGTGGTACTATCACAAGAACAATAGTTGGTTACCATTGTTATTGATGTTGTTGATTCTTGTTGTTAGTGGATCATCTTTTATGTGTTTCTTTTTTTGATATTTTATTTCCTCGAAGTATTTCTTGATCTTGGACTATTCTGGTAATAAAAGTAATTTTACCGTAATTGATTTGAATGGGAAAGTGGAAGAGAAGAATTTCTGGTCCCAAAAAGTTAAATCAGATCATTTACGCAGGTAACACATATGCATATTTGAGCTTGAGTTAATAATATTAACTATATAGGCAAATTGACACGTAAGAATAATTACCCAACAACCTGATCAATTAATTAATTGAGTTTCAACTGGTTGAAAAAATTATTCTAAAATGATTTAAACAGAATTCAAAAAAAAGTGAAAGAAGTGAGTCTTTTCGTGTTTTTTGTTACCACAAACTATTGCACAATTAATCGCTGAATTGGGTAAATGAAGTGAATGTGAAGTGAATGTGAAGTAAATGTGAATGTGAAGTTGAATTAAAATAAAAATAAAACGTATTAGAATCTTCATTGTTTTTAGTGGATTTCTATTTTGTAACTGCAATATTTAATTAATTAATGGTTGGTGGGACAGTAGTGGTGGCGTTTAGCGGTTGGGAGGTTGGGCAGTGGTGGTTGCGGTTGCGGTCATGGTCATGGTCGTGATCGTGGTAGACGTGGAATTCTTTGGACCTGTGGGATTTTAGTAGATTGTAAATATTGGATTTGCATATTAGACAGGTAACAATAGAAAATCTTTTTTGAGACGCGAATAAAATTTTTTCTCTTGTTTAATTTATTTACCAATTAGGATAATAATAAACAAAAGCAAAAACACAGTATCACGAAATCCAAATTTTTAATTTAATGTTCAATTAGTTTATGCATAATTATTTCATGCATAAAAATAACAATTCATATTTGTAAATGCAAATGCAAAAAAATAAACAACGAAATCTTCTTCTGTTTCTAGTTCTTCTATTTCTTTTATTGTTCCTAATTGTTAATTCTCCCTTTTACTCTTAATTGCAACTTTATTTTTTGGGATTTAATCGAATTCATTTATTCATTTATTACACCATACATAGAGCAGCAGTTGTGCTTAAATTTTGTGTTATTTCGATTTAATTTTTCCCCCTTCTCTCTCCTTTTTTGTTGTTTATATTAGTTTGGTCAGATTGAAATTTTTGACATTTTCAAACTCAAAACAAATATAATTTGAAATATAAATATAGCCAAAGGTATTTCCAACTTGTTTTTTTTTTATTTTGGAATACAAAATTGTTCTTCCTTTTCTTTTCCTTTTACTTTACTGTAACTTTTGCTTTCACTTTCCTTTCGCTTAAAGACTATTACACGCTAACTTTTGTCCTCCATGATGATGCACTTACAACAAACACCAACTAAAAGATCAATCTTACCACCAATCACTCCATTAACTAATTCCAACAATGGTTCAAAACTAAGTTTACCACCTTTATCTTCTATTTTACCAACTGCTCCAAGTAGTCATTATAGAGATCATCCATTGACTACTAGTACCCCATACAAGGCACCATTGCCATCAATAAATACTTCAGCTGCTTATCAAAGTCCATCAATGACTTATGGTAGTTATATTCCAACTCCAGAATCAGCCACTTCACTGGTAACTAGTTCCAATAAGAGAAGCTTTTCTGTGCTCGATGATTCATCAATAATGGATACTAGTATACTAGAAGAAAGAAAATTAAAGGCATCCACCAGTTCATCAGTTGCTTCCACATCTTCTTCATCTCCAACACTTTCTTCACCTGCCTCTACTCCTACTGACAACAAGGCTTATGCATTTATTTCACATTCACTAGCTACTTTCCCACTGCAAGAACCATCAATTGATAATGCTCCATTAGCAAGACGTAAAAGAAGAAGAACTTCACCTCATGAATTAAATATATTGAATCAAGAATTTGCTTTAGGAACAACCCCTAATAAATCAAGAAGAATTCAAATTGCTAAAAAAGTTTCCATGACGGAAAAGGCTGTACAAATATGGTTTCAAAATAAAAGACAATCAATAAGAAAACAACTGAATCTGGAAAAAGAAATTACTGTATTACCACCAACTTCAAATTATCCCCCATTTCAACAACACCAACCAGAACAAATATCAACTTTACCTCCACCTCCACCAGCACAAGTGCAACCTGTACAACCTGTACAATCTGTGCAACTACCAATTCAAGCTCAATCAACACCATTACCAAAACCTGTTAGCATTTCCCCACTCCCGATTACAAATTCCTATACTTCTATGAAATTCAAATTTATGCCAAGTAAGAGTAAAGTCACTCGTAAACTACAAGAATGTAAAGCTTTAGGTGATATCACCAATTTACAATAATTGTTTGTATGAACGAATTATATATGTATATGTATCTATTAATATTACGAATCGCACATCATTATGATTATGAAATGAAACCCTAAATTTTGTAGCTTCTAATATGTTAAGTGTGTGGTGGTGTTTTTTTTTTCACCAGAATTTGGTAATTAAACCCCTGTAAAAAATAAAATCAAACTTACAATTTGCATTGGTTGCGAAACTTTTACAAAAACTCTACTCTACACGAGAAATTGTTTTCAACAACAATAAAACAGTTATAAAGGGAGTCTGTATTGTTTTAATGCCCAACCCCTATTACTTTATAAAGTAGTTCAAATGTTGCTTAATACAATTAATGTTATTGAATAGCCCCCCCCCTTAAAGTTCATTCAGTATGGAATAATTGTGCGTGTATATGGTACACGTTTTAAGTATGTGTGAATCCCCTTTTATTTTGTGCAACTATTCGTGGATTGGTCTTCTTGTCAAGTGAACACGTTAGACAATGTTAGGCATAATCTAATAATGGCATGTTAATTGAACAAGGCGTAATAACTCATATTAGGAGAAGGAAAATAGACGAGCAACAACCAACCGACCAACTAACCAACCCCCTTTCCAAAATTAGAAATATTATTACAAAGGAGAAAGATTTTTTTTTTTTAATTAAGTGTTACAAAATTACAATTCCTATTATTTTTTTTTTCTCTCATTTCTGTGACACATTAACAACAACCAACAATTTAAACAATTTGATTTCCCTTTTTTGATTAAATTTGAAAGGGTTGACTGCTTGTTTGTTTGATTGATGATGGTTTTTTGAGATTTGTTGTAATGTCAACTAATACGCTAGTAATTTGTTAACCTTGTTTAGAAAAGGACAAAAGAAATTTATTTATCCAGAAATGGGCTTATTTGACAGATAAACAATGAACAATGAACAGAATTACTGCAGTTACGTGTGGTTGGAGTTTTAAATTAGACGAGGGATATGAGACTTACCCACCACTACCAAAATTTGATACCCAGTTAAATAACTTGCATGCCAAACAATACACCATAATTAATTACTGAAACGCTTTACTTGTTCAACTGTTAAAGTCATTATTCAACCCTTTCAAACAATACCTTAGTAGTTTTGAATTATTTTTAAAATTACGTTTTAGTTATCATTAAATAATGATAATTTATATAGTCGAACTCCTTTTTATCAATAACCCTTTACAAGTCCTTTTTTTTCAGTTTAATTAAATTACCCAATTTGGGTTAATTATTAGAATGTACGATATTTAAAAAGTTTTGAACTGTTGCACAATCTTCAAATTCTTATTTAGTATATGTGGGTGTCTAACTTTCAAGGAAACCCCCCTTTTTGAGAGAAAATCATTATCAACTCCTTTTGTTGTAGTATACCAAGCTGAACAAAGGGATGGTGAATTATTGATGCTTGTCAAAGATTTTTTTTTTCAGCAAGGCTCTAAAACATCCAGCTAGATTTACAAAGACAACTTCTAAAAATGGGTTCACTTTAGTTCCCACTAACTTATCTAGTTTATTCAAAAGAGTATAGTAATACTATGTGTAGGATGTTGTCAATAATTCGGCCGCGGGCAGTTGTGATAGAAGAAAACACCTTTCAATGCGTAAGTTGAACACTAAAAGATTACAGCAACTGTGTCTAGTAAAAAGCGCACCACTACGGAAAGCTTTATTGACTTTAGTGTTTCTTGCTTGGATTTGTATACTCTTTGAAAATCGGTATCGCCAAAATCTACTAGACATGCAATCCCACTACTAACAATACAAGTAAAATACATTAATAACAATAAAATAACTCTATGATATAGATAAATTATGAAATGATGTATGATATATTTCACACTATTAAACTATACAATTATTCTTTTGGCTTTGTTTTGTTCTCATCAACTTATTCTAACATTTGACATAAATGTAGAATTAAATTTAACGACCACGAGAAGTAGTTTTAGTATGTTGACCTCTAACTTTCAATCCCCAGAAGTGTCTAATACCTCTGTGAGATCTGATTTTCTTCAATCTTTCCAAATCATCTCTCAATTTAGATTCCAAGTTGTTAGCTAAAACATGGTAATCTTTACCATCAACTTGATCTTTTTGTCTGTTCAAGAACCAAGCTGGGATTTTATAGTTGGTTGGGTTTTGCATAATGGTGACAATTCTTTCCAATTCTTCTTGGGTCAATTCACCAGCTCTTTTGGTTAATTCAACATCGGCTTTTTTACAAACCAAGTTGGCATATCTTCTACCGACACCTCTGATCTTGGTCAAGGCGTACATGATCTTGATTCTACCATCAATGTTGGTGTTTAACAAACTATAATAATAATTCATAATGTTAGTAAATCGAATACTTTAAACAGGGAAAAAAAAGACTTTAATATTTAAATGATTGTTGAATAGAGTGATGGTTAAAAAAAAGGCTTGATGGTATTGAACTTCAATAATAATAAACTCATAAATTTTGATAAGTCTCTGATAATATTGAAAACATATTACTCCAAAGTAAATAGTAGTATTGTTGATACACATATCCAAAATCTTTCCCAAACAGTAGTAAATCATTGCTTTTCTTTATATTTGTTGATAACAGTCAAATCTTGTTCCATATCCATCTCTTGAAAAAGTTTTTTCATTGCATTCAAAACTTTGATTAATCTTTCCCAAAACAGTAGTTGGATAATTTCTTTCCTTCCTTAACCCTTTTCTATCTCATTCAAATAATCTTATAATACACTCACATACCGTAAAATGTGTTGGAATGAACCTTGTTCTTGGACAACTAATGGCATGTTTGATTACTGGTGTTGTTAAACTGAACTATACAAAAATTTTCAACAAATGAAATAAATTTTTTTTTTCCTTAGGAGAAAAGCAAAGAGAGAAAGAGAGAAAGTTTGAGAATTAACTATGTGATTAGGGGGCGTGCGACTGTACACAATCTCTGGCTTTAAAATTACTTAACTATGTGAGTCGCACTGTTACAGACATACAAAAAGAAAAACCTCTAGCAGGAAGAATCGCGCGCATACATTATTTCTATCGCCCATAAAAAAAAATTCTGGTGCCTGTATATAGAAAGCCCTAAAAGCCCTAATTACTTACACGTGACACGGGTTTTGGTTGTAAATCAAATTTCAGTTTATAACATTCTCCAATACTCAAACCAGTTTTTGCTGTAACAGCATCATAATTCTGTTCTATTTAGGGAATACATTCATTAAAAAATCTATATACATGTATTAACAAATTATATAATGACATAAAACATTTTACATCTGCTAGTTCTTAAACTTAAACTTAAACAGTATGTTTAGTGATGAACCATTGTAAAGCAGAAGATTCAATGAATACTCTATGAGCTCTTAATATATCTCTAACTTCAACATCTTCCTTTGTCAATACTTTGCCTTTTAATTTCTGTAAATATTTTGGTTTTTCCTTTTTATTTAATGAATTAAATTCTTTTTCATTAATGTAGAATTTTTTAATACTTTCAATTAAATTATCTCTTGGTTCATTAGTTATGAATAATAAATTCAATTTATTCAAATTATGCACTGATACAAACAGTTGAGTTATAATATCATATCCATATTGGAAATCTAATTCATTTTCAACAACATTTAAATTTCCTTGTTTATAATGCATAGTAAAAGCATTTTGAATACCACGAGAATATATTTTACTAGGTAAATCAGTACTCCAATCATGAGGTCCCTTTATAGCATGAGCTTTAATTTCATTATCCATATGTGGAGAATTGGCATCACCTAAACGAGCACGACCTGAACCTTTTTGAGGACGTAATTTACGATTAGAATAAGGTGAATCCGATTTTAAAATTGCATAATTTGATCCTACTCGGGCCTTATCGGCTTCATATGTAACACAACTCCATAATATATCTCTACGAATAGGTTTTTCGGTGTTGAAAAATGTCGTTGGTAATGGAATAAATGTTTTTGGTTCTAAACTTGGGAATTCACGTAATTGAGCTAATGTATAAGATGGTGGTTTTGCAAAATTCAAGGAAGCTGTGGTGGTAGTGCTGGTGGTACTAGCGGTGGTGGTCGTGGCAGCAGCACTTGAAATTGGTGACTTGGTAGCTAGACTACGTATGGATTGTTTGAACATGATTATGAGCTATGGTTGAACACCCCTCGATTTCTTAGAGTATCCTTTAATTAGATCGTTTGTTGATGGGATATTTTTCATTTTTTTTCCTATTCGTTACAAGTTGGTTTGGGCTGTTTTGTCTTTTTTCGCACGACCCGAAGACAGAATAATTGCCAAAGGTTAAACACAACCGACATAGAGGGGGGGGAGATAAAGTCACAATCTAGATTATTGTAGGTTGTGTAGACAAAAAATGAAAATCAAACTATTATTCGTGATATAAATCTACAAGATCTCTAATCTCCACTGTACCGAAAAATCTAATTCATTGGTTTTTGTTTTTGATTATGAGTAGCAGCACCTGAATGTGCCTGTCCTTGTTCCTCGTCATCATCGCTGCCAATTATAAACTCATCGACATTAGGATCACTTAGACCTTCACCCAACTCAATATCATCTATGTATTCATTACCATTTCCTCTTTGAACAGGAGCATATCTACCTCTTGTATCTTTCGATCCAGTGATTTTACCAATTGCTTTAGCAATGATCCCTTGGTTGGGTTCTTGAGTTCTTTCATCATCTTCAAATTGATTTAATTGATCTGCCCATTGGACATTCTTTTTCTTACCAGCTGACGAGCGAGTGACATTGCTGGTATTATTCGTAGGTTTTTTAATTATTGACGATGGTCTTGATTTATAGGATGCATAAAGCACATAAACCCCCCAGAATATCACAAGAATTACTGCTAATTGAATTAATCTTGTGAATTTACTACTGGTGGAATCAGAATCAGCCGATGCTGTACTGCTTGATAAGGAAGACTCAACTGATGATGATGACGCAGTAGATGACGATATCATTGGGTCTATAGTCTGTGAAGGACTATCACCAGGAACTTTGTCCAGTCCAGCATTCTCTTCTCCATTGGCAGACGCATCACTTTCCTTTCTCGATCCTAATGGGTACGTCACAAATGATTTTTTGCCATCAACATCCTTTTCATCATATTTACCCGTTATTAAATCAATCAACGCTCTTGATACATCGGGTAAATCATATGGTACCATATGTGATGAGTTATAAATGTTAATGAATGAAATATTTCTTTCCCATATGATATAACCAACTTCTTTATTGTCATAAATCCAACTTATTTGGTTATCTTTATTAGTAAATCCCGTTTCACCATTCCATTGTAATTTCTGGAGATATGACAAAACACCTTGAGAATTACAAATAATATCATTGGCACCATTGAATAACATCACCGGGATTTCTTTGGCTAATTCAGGTAAAAGATGTACTGCAGGAATAGAATGTCTTGCTTGAAATGTACGACCAACTCTGCCATTACATTCATTCCATTTTTTCAAATTGATTAAATTCAATTGATGCATAACTTTTTCTTGTCTTAAAAATGGTCCCACATTCACCAATTCATAAGGCCAGTTCATACCACATGAAGGATAAGAATCACGTAAAGTGTAATCATACATGTTAACACATCTTTGGTCCTTTTCACTAGCCGTATCTTGAGTGTACTCCAATAAATCAGTTAAAATGGCTTCACAAGTAGAAGAGCTGACCTCATAATAATGAACTACACCATCATCAAAAGTAGAGTCTATTTTATTAACGATTTTTTGACATTGTTCATGTTTAGCTAATAATGTTGCCCACTTTGGATGATGCACATCAATCAACCCATGGTCTTTGAAAAATGGCAAATATGATAAACTTTGTTCATTAGGAGAAACCCAACCATTCCCAATTAAGACTCCACGCAAATCATATTTATGTTCACCATCAACCAACTTTTTATTTCTTTGTAATATAGCATCGGCAATATAAGGAATATACTGACCAGCATAACTTTCACCAGCAAAATAAATCTCATAGCCTATTTCTTCAGGGAATAATTCATAATATTTTTCCATAAATTTTAAAAAATACTCAGCCACTTGATCTAAATCAGTGATATAAGTATCAGAATAACTGAATCCAGTACCAGCAGGTTGATCAACATATATAATATCCCCCATCTTATGCCATGATCCATTATTGCTAATGACTTGTTGTTGGGAGTTTATTCTGAAAGGTCCAGTTTCTAATAATGCACCATCCATAGACGAACAACCAGGCCCACCATTAAGCCAAAATATAGTTCTATTAGTAACCGTTTCTGGATTCAGATCACTGAATTTCCAGAAAAAATAATGAGTATCAGTTTCAGGATATATTTCTAGTTGTCCAGCAAACATCAAAGGTATGGAATTATCTGGAGTTATATTCTCATGTAATCCAGGTAAATCAGAAACTAAATATTTCTTAGCTGAGTTGGGATCTGACCCTTCTTTTGTAGGTAAAGCCAGCACCAATAAGGTGTGAATAAATACAATCAATGTTGATAATATTAATTTCATAATTGATTTGTGTTTGATTGATTAAAGATAGATGTGTGTTGTTTAGGTAAGGTATCAAGGGTTGTAAAGATATGAAGGATGGATAAATAAAACAAAAAAAGATACAAAGAAAAATGAGTATCTAGGTATATAAAGTTTTATCCAAATATACTAATGAGTAAAAATATATACCATAGATATTATCAAAACCAAGGGTATTTGTATATGATAGGAGATAAAACAAATGAAATGATGGTGATTTATAGTTTATTAGTTTGAATTGATATGAAGTACTCTTTTTTTTCTTTCTTTGGGATCCCAAGCCGAACCAAAAAAAAAACCCTCGCTCGTTGTCTTACTTTCTCTTTCTCTCCCTTCATTGCCGAGCAAGTCAAAATTCCGCTTTCAGTATAAACAAAAAAATTTCTTTTTTTTTTTCTATTTTTCCCGCGAGTTTTGTTTATCTCCATCCGAACTTGATCCAAATATCCGTTTAACAACTAACAGTTGACCAACCGACAACAACAACAACTTTTATTACAAACTAAATAGAAATGAAAACTTGTTAATTTAAGTGAAAAACAAAAACAAAATTCAAATATAGAAACTATGTAATCTATATATATAAAAAAAATAGCTAAGAATTAAAAGTGGTAAAACACAACAACAAAAGATCTTTCAAAAAAATTTCAAGGACCACTAAACATTGGATGGTTCAACATTCCAAATGTTTTCAGCATATTCATCAATACATCTGTCACTTGAGAAGAAACCCATATTAGCAACACTCAAAACAGATTTCTTGACCCATTCATTCATATGACTCTTATCATGTTCATCACCTCCATGATGTCCATATACTTTTTCCAATTTCTTATGGGCTTCCAAAAACAAATCAAAATCATCAGTAACCAAATAGTAGTCACCATGATCTCTGATACTTTCAATCAATGGTTTGAATTCTTCAGGTGAACCAAAATCTCCAGATTCAATGGCATGGAACACTTTTTGTAAACTTTCTGGGACTTTAACTCCTTCATAAACATGTCTGTGTCTTATTTCTTCGACTGATTCAGCCAAGTTACCAAACAAAAAGATGTTTTCTTCACCAATTTCTCTAGTGATTTCAACATTGGCACCATCAACAGTACCAATAATCAACCCACCATTCAAGGCAAATTTCATATTCGAAGTACCAGAGGCTTCAGTACCAGCAGTAGAGATATGGTTGGATAAATCAGAACCTGGACAAATGATTTCTGCTTTAGAAACATTGTAATCAGGAATAAAGACAACTTTCAACAAATTGCCAATTTCTGGATCATTATTAATAACATCACCAACTTTATTGATCAAATGAATAATGGTCTTGGCCATGTAATAACCTGGAGCAGCTTTACCACCGAAAATTGATGCCTTAGGAATGTGATGTTTGGTCTTGATTTCTTCAATACTGACTCCCTTGCTCAACAATTCCTTAATATGCAAATATCTATAAATAACAGCAAAAATGTTCAATTGCTGTCTCTTGTATTCATGGATTCTTTTAACTTGAACATCAAACAAAACTGTTGGATCAACATCAACATCAGTTGTTTCCTTAATCAAAGTAGCTAAACGACGTTTATTGTCAAACTTAATCGCATCCCATCTTTTCAAAAATTCATAATCGTCAACAAAAGCCTCTAATTTCTTCAATTTACCCAAGTTGGTCAAGTAATCATAATTTGGATCTTCTAATTTTTCAGCAATCAAAGCTGCCAATTTAGGATTAGCTTGTCTCAACCAACGTCTTGGAGTAATACCATTGGTGACATTAGTGAACTTATCTGGACCGAAAACTTTAACAAAATCTTTGAAAATTGTTGTTTTGATCAACTCAGAATGCAATTCAGCAACACCATTAACTTTGTGAGAACCAACAATGGCCAAATAAGCCATTCTGACCGATTTTGGACTCTCTTCAATGATAGAAACTCTTCTTAATAAATCACGATCATTTGGATACCTGTGTTCCACATTCTTCAAGAAGAAATAATTGATATCATAAATGATTTCCAAATGTCTTGGTAATAATCTACCAACTAAATCAACTGGCCATTTTTCCAAGGCTTCAGCCATGACAGTGTGGTTGGTATAAGCGAAAACTTTGGTGACAATAGACCAAGCTTCATCCCAATCCAAACCTTCCAAATCAACAAGGATTCTTTGCAATTCAACCACGGCCAAAGTTGGATGAGTATCATTCAATTGAATGGCAACTTGATCAGGGAATTTCTGCCAATTGGATTTATGGTTCTTTTTAAATCTTCTAACAATATCATGCAAGGAAGCAGCAACCCAGAAATATTGTTGTTTCAATCTCAATTCCTTACCTTTTTCAAAATTGTCATTTGGATACAACACTGAAGTGATTGATTCAGCTCTTTGTTGAGCAGCAACTGATTGTTGGTAATCACCGGCATTGAACTTGCTGAAATCAAATTCAGTAGTTGGTTTAGCATTCCATAAACGCAAGTTGTTGGTGTTGGTAGTGTTAAACCCAGGAATTGGGAAATCGGCAGCAACTGCTAAAACACGTTCACCTCCATTCCAATTCTTTTTAACTTTCCCGGTGTTTGGATCGTGTTCTTCGTAAACGTAACCGTAAAAGTCAACTGGGATTTGAATTTCATTTCTATCAATAACCCAAGGATTGGAATAATTCAACCAATAGTCTGGTGTTTCAATTTGGTAACCATCAATGATTTTTTGTTTGAAAATACCATATTGGTAATTCAACCCGTAACCCCAACCACTATAGTTTTTAGAAGACAATGAATCAACAAAACAAGCTGCCAATCTACCTAACCCACCGTTACCCAAGGCAGCATCGGGTTCTTGATCTAAAACATCTTCCAAATTAAATCCTAAATCAGATAATGATTTCTGGGTGTTTTGCTCAGAGTTCAAATTGATCAAGGCATTGTCCATAGCTCTACCCATAAGGAATTCCAATGAAAGATAATAAACACGTTTACCATCTTGAATGGTTTGTCTTTGTTGGGTATTAGCCCAATCAATGACTAAAGCATCTCTGATAGTGTTTGATGCAGCTTGATAAGCAGCCAAATTGTCACAATTGTACATGGATCTACCTAAAGATGTTTCAACATGTTTAACAAATTCTTCTTCAAAACGGTCTGGATCATCAACGACTGATTTAACATTATCTTCGTCTTCTGGACCATTTCTTTTATGAGAATCCAATATTTTCAATTGAGAATACTTGTACCAAATATGTTTAGCTGATTCCGGGATTGCTGCATCCAAGGCAATAATTTGATTTGGTGTGAACCCAGTGTTGGTTCTCTTCAATTTTGGATGTGGTAAAGTTGATGGGGTAAGATAATCCATTGGCATGATCACAACACTATCAATTAATTAATTAGATCTATAACTGTATAAAAACGTTACCTGAAAATAATAACTGTAAATAAAAATTTCTAAGGAAAATGCTTGATAGGGAAGAAGAAAGTCACAATTCAATTCAATTCAATTCAAATTCAAGCAAGAAAAAAGTAACCTCAAAAAAATAAAAATTCCAAAAAGAAAACGGTGACTCGGGGGTAGTTTGAATTTTATTGTGGGTAATAGTACTATGCAATATCAAGACGTGACTGATAAACGAAAAAAAAAGCAAGGTAAAGTAAAGCAAATAGTCTCTATTCAAGTTATCACTTGTAACGTTGCTTTAAAAATAATATTATAGATTCTAATGACTCTTTTTTTTGTAAACAAACTGTGGAAAAGAAACAACGGTGTTTAAGGATAATTGATAAGAAAAGAAAGAAAGTAAGTAAGAAAGAAAAGAATTGAATTTTTGGAAAAGAAAAAGAATCAGTTGATAATTGGTTAGTATTTATATACTAATTAATTAATTGCTAAGTTTTTAAGGAGAGAGAGCAAACAGGGGAATAGCAATAGTTATTAGTTAGGTGGAAAGTAAACCCGGAAATGTTGAACTTGCTTGGTATAGAAGAAATTAGGGGGGCAATGTACGTCTGCATATCTCGAGAGAGAGAAAGAGCCGACTACTACTTTAATCGTAGCACAGACTCACCACACAACAAAAAAAAAATTGAATTATAATTTTGTGTATTCATTTTTACCCTCCCAATTCTCTCCTTTCTTGCCTTTTCGTTCAATTATCTTCCCCCAACAAAACTATACACTAAAATTAATGTTTCTAAATTTATTCAATTAATTACTACTCCGGCCGATTCAATTGCTTCTTCTGTTGGCTTTCTACGACACAAAACCTCAAACTAGAACAAACTAAGTTTAAGTCTTCCATTTCTCTCTCCCCACTAACCTTCCTTCCTTCCTTCACCCCCCTTTTTCTCTAAAGAATGTTAGTTTTATTTACATGAATTTTCAATGCTTCTTCTTTTTTTTTCACCCAAGAATGTAATTGATGCAATAGAACTAACAACAAGCATATGGTTATGTTATTGTGGTATTTCTTTGAGAATTTTTAAACAAAGTTATTCTGAAGAGAGTTTTTTTTTTGTATGTAGAAAGAGCAAAAAACAAAATGAAAAGGTTTTTCGATGCCGGAGTTTCCATAAATTCCTATTCCATTGCTAATTCTCGTTCCCGAAATCTACATTTCAAGTGTGAAATACTCACACCTAATAGATATAGTCAATGATGTATTATATACTTGTAGAATGTTAGTATTGATATTATTATTCTATATTCCTATAATATGTGGCTTTCCAAAAGGGAAACACCAACACCAAATAAAAAGAAAAACAACGTGGTTTTTTTTTTCTTGTCACCAGTTTCTTTTTTTTTTCCATACTAAATGACATTACGATCTTTAAGATTTGAAAATTCTTGGTACAATTTTTCGTTAATGGTTTCCTAGCTTATCGTTCTCTTTCAGATTCTCATACCATTTCCATTCAAAACTATGCAAGTATTTCACTGAGACGATGCTAGAACAACAACAAGTGGTAAATAAAGGTACAGCAAAATGTAAAGAATATTGGCATTGTTTCTTGCCGTCAAGTGTTCTACATTAATAGAATCCTAATTGTTGTGATTCTGGAAGCAGATATATATTTGTACCAGCACCTTCTATACATCAATCAAGACAATCGGTAGTTTAAAATTGCCCTTATTGTTGTTGTGTTTGAAAACACGTGAGAATGGCTCCTGTATGCTCACCCTGGCCGCCTTCCCCACCTTATAATTGTAACTCTTTTTTTGTGCGTCGTGATAATCCTTCTGCTTTCTCGTCCCAGTAACCTTTTTCTTTATCTGCATTTCTTTACCTATGACCATCTCCTTATGACCAACCTTCCTTCATTACAAAATACCAACTCAAATCAAATTTGTATCGTATTGCAATTACTTGCCTAATTCTTAATGTTATTTTTAGGGTCTGAAATTCCGCCTTTTTTCATCAAACTTGCATATTTCTCTACATCCAGCCCCCCTGAAACATTGTCTCACTTTCTTCTTCTTTATCATCAGCTGATGACATTTATTATCGGATTAGTGAGGCTAGTTGATATGGCAACTGTTCGTAATAGCATCAATGTTTATTTTTGGATGAAGAAGAATTTTGTTGAATTACAAAATGTGGAAGATTTTTGATGAGAATTGGACAAACATTTGAAATAAAAAAATGTCAGCAGCCAATATTGCAAAGTAACATGTTAAATAAAATCAATTTGCCTAAAAAATGACTTTCATGACGAAGTAAATACATTACAATGCCCCAGAGAACAGAACCCGTTATAGACTCATAGAACCTCTTTTACAAAACTTTTGCAGTCAATCTAAGATTATGCTCATATAAACGTCATTTCCTGCATATGGGCAAACTTATGTTAAGCCATAGAATAAAACAGAAAAAAGTGAAATAAAAAAATGAAAACACACCTTTACTATTCTAACCACTTAGAGAATCAACAACATTTTCAATAGCATACAATAAATCAAAATGTCATTAACAGTACGACAACCGACTGAAGAAAGTTATTGGAATTTTAAAGTGAACTCTCAAAACAATGCTATATCAACAATGTCCATAATATCACAAACGGATTCATTAGTTGTCACCAATGTCAACGATGACAAACTTTATAGTATGGATATTAATGATCAATTTAGAGTCGATAGAACCATTGTCACTGGTGTTGAAATACCTGATGTCAGCGTAGTAGATACATTTGAATTCAATTGTATTGTAGCTGCCAAAGATGTTGTATCATTAATCGATTTAGAAATTGGTGAAAAAAATTATGAATTTTATAATACCCCGAAAAGAGAAGAACGTGATATGGTTAGAAATGCCATTATTGATTGTAAATTTATTAATAATCAATTAATGGCTACTTGTGGGAGAAATTCTCGATTGAATTTATTTGATATAAGACTTAATAATAACAATGGACCTATTAGTGATATTGCCTTTGTTAATTATGTAGTTGGTGGTGACCAGAATTGTATTGGATATAATGGAGATTATATTAGTGTTGGTAATTCATTAGGACAAATATATTCATTAGATTTAAGAAATCTGCGAATTATTGAAGATAAAGTTTCAAATTCTTCAATTATATCTATGCAACAATCAAAAGATTCATGTATTTTCATTGATCAAATTGGTGATTTGAAAATGTATAATATTACCAATGGTAATTATTTACTACTGCAAAATGTTTCTGGTGGGGAACAATTGACTAAAAGAGGTAATATTGAATATATTAAGGATCATAATAAGATTATTACTCGTTCAAATACTAATGACAGACAAGTACAAATATTGTCTATTGGAGTTAATAATGATACTAATAAAAGTGGTAATGATTTACCTTATTATTGTGAACAAACTACCAAAACAATCGAAGTTGATAAATCAATTAATGAAAAATCCGCTATTAATTATACAAAATATAATAGTTATTCCAATAGATTGATAGCTAGTGATGACAAAGGTACAATTCATGTTTGGAATAATGCATTTTAATGATTAAAAAAGGGGCTACTCTGAGTGTATAAGAGATACAACAATAATATATAGGTGAAACACGTAAACACGTAAGCAGGTAAACAATTAATGAAGACTGAAAAATCTCATAGAGGAAAAAAAAAAAGTCAGTCAACAAACCTAAACTATTTTTTTTTTTTCACAACAATATAATCCTATTACCACTGTATCTATCAATGTCGGAATACCAACCAACATCTATTGTGCTTGCAAAAGTCAAAGGTTATCCAGCATGGCCAGCAATGGTATTAGATGAAAGTTTATTACCTGAACATATTTCCAATAAAAAACCAAAATCGAAAACCAATCCTCCAACATCAATTTCATCTCCCACTCCACAATCTCCATCGAAAAAGAAACCTTCAATAATTGTTCCAGTAAGATTTTTCAGTGACGATACTTATATATGGATAAACACTAATGATTTGAAACCATTAACTAAACAAATGATTCAAGATTATTTTTCAACATCAAGTAAAAAAAGAAAAATAGATAATTTATTACAAACAGCATATGAATTGGCTAATGATCCACCAGAAATGGGATTATTTATTGAATATGGATCTAAAGGAGCACCACCAACACCACCACCACCAATGGAAGAGGAGGATGAAACTAAGCCTAAATCTCCCGTAAAGAAGAAGGTGAAAAAAGCAGTAAAGCCAAAACAAAAGCAACCACTGGCATCACAACAACAACAAAAACAAAAACAACAACAAAAACAAAAGCTACCTGTAATCAAACCTAAAACAGAACCCAAAGCAAAAGCAAAGGAAGTAAAAGAACCAGTGATTGAAATTGATCCAGATTGGGGATTAGAAGAATTCAATCAATATGATAAACAATTGGGAAATTTTATATTTGATTCTGAACAAGAACAAATTAAAAAATTTGATAAATTACAATCTTCACTTAATTTAACCAATGAAAAAACAATTGATCAATTTAAATTGATTGAAAATAATTTAGTTAAATATTTATTAGACTTTGATTCTTCCACTTCTTCTTCTTCAGATACTTCTTCATTATCAACCAATGAAATTATAAAATCATTAAATGATTTAACTAATATTATTCATAAATTACCGAAAAATATCCTTGCCAAAAGTAAATTATTAAGAGTATTGATATTATCAATTAGGAAACCAAATGATGAATTGAAAAATATTAAACCAACAATGCAAAAAATATTACATGGATTATCGATTGACGTTAGAGAAAATACTAAAGAAGAAATCAAAAAGAGTAATAATGTCGATTCAAGTAATAATAACAATACAGAAAGTACTGTTTCCCAAACACCAGAAATTGAACAACAAGTTGAAAATAGTGTGGTGAAAAATGGTGGTGGTCATGACGATCCAATTGTAATAGATTAGTAATAGTTGTAATGATAATTGGTAGGTAGGTAGGACAATAAATTTTGTATTATATAGAATAACACTTTGTTGTAGAGTCTAGAACAATTTTCTATTGGTGTGGTTTAACACACTCAGGTGATTTCTACCCTCCCCCATAATCAATTCTTTCCTCCTCCACGCAATGAAACAATTGAATAATTCCACACAAGCAGAACAAAAAAAAATTAGGAACAAGACAGAGGCGTGGGGCGTGGGCCGTGGGTAACAAGGAGGAAGGAGGTAAGTGGAACTAACCAGGAATGATCTAAAGCACGACCTACAGTTATGAATCCCGGTGTATCCATTAGAATAATATAGGAAACAGCCAAATGCATAGTAATATTTGTCAAACTGGAAGCCTCTCGTACTGACAACTGTATAAACAAGAATAAACTAATCGTAGTAGTGGGAATTATTTGAAATTTGCTTATCAAAAAAATTACTTAAAACAATCATGGTTGTACACGTGACAACATCCAAACATCAATAGAAAAAAGGTGCGATTCCACTCCTCCTCTCCTCTCTCCTTGTTCACTGTCTACCAAAAATGGTAAATGAAAGGGGCGTTGATGATTTTTTCCTTTTCCAATCTTTTATTCAAACTCAAAAAACAACAACAACCAAAAAAATTTTATTTTTCTTCCCTTTTTTTCCTCTCTTACTTTATACTTAATTTGTCTAAATTGGGTAACAAGACAATTAAATTAACAGATTAATTTATCAAATATCAGTTACTACTACTACTACCACTACTAATACTATCATTCATTTTTAATTTGTATTTTTATATTGATTCAAATCAATCCAAATAACTATACAAAGCAAATAAACAATTGTTCATAGATAATAGGACAAAACAGAGAAATTTTTTTGTTTTTATTTTTAAAACCTTTGTTTCATATTTCCACCTTTTTTTTTTCTTACTCCAGAGTTGTATGTATAAGTATGAAAGGAATATATTTCATGAATATCTGAATTAGGAAAACTAATGAAAATTGGGAAAACCAAAAGAATTAAAAATTAAAAACAACATGAAATTGGTGTTGGATGTATAACAACTGAACTGGTTCATAATTGGATTTTTTCGATTACTGATATTCATGGTAATAGAAAAAAACAATAATACCACCACATTAAAAAGTTAATACCTGTGAGTGGGTATTTGACTTTGTGTGTGTGTGTGTGTTTTATTTGTTCAAAATTACTAACAAAATTTAGATTTCTATATTTTTTTTAAATCAATCATGGCTATTAAAGAAGAAACAAATGAATTTAGTCAAGGTAATGAGGGGAATTCCCATTCAACCAATAACAGCAACAACAGCAACAGCAACAACAATGCTGATGTTTCTGCACCAGTAGATGATGACGATGATGATGATGGTACTTCTCAAGGTAAAACTCAAAAGGAAAGAAGAAAAATTGAGATCAAATTCATTCAAGAAAAATCAAGACGTCATATTACTTTTTCGAAAAGAAAAGCTGGGATTATGAAGAAAGCTTATGAATTATCAGTATTGACAGGTACTCAAGTGTTATTATTAGTTGTTTCAGAAACTGGTTTGGTTTATACTTTTACCACTCCTAAATTACAACCTTTGGTCACTAAATCTGAAGGGAAGAATTTGATTCAAGCATGTTTGAATGCTCCTGAAGAAGGATTGGGTGATGATCAAGAGAATCAAAGTGATGGAAATACAGGAGATTCACCTGATCAAAGCCCTGCCCCAGCAACCAATCCAAATGTCATGGGTGCTGCAGGTCATGCTCATCACATTCAACAACAACAACAGCAACAACAGCAACAACAACAACAACAACAAGCTCAACAGCAAGCTCAGCAACAAATGGCACCAATGCCTTCTCATGGTTTACCTACACATTATTCCAATCCTCAAGGAGCTGGTAATCCTGGTGTACCTCCTCAACAACAAGGTCAACATCAACCTGGTATTCCATTACAAGGTGGTTATAGTGATCAATACCTGTATTTTGGTAATATTCAAAATAACAACATACCTAATCAACAGCAATATCAATGAGTGTTTATGTGAATGTGCTAGTTTAATCATATACTAAAAGAAGAGATTTTATTTTATTTTTTCTTTTTTCTCGTTGCCAATGGTTTTTCATTTCCTCCCCCCGCTCCCCCCTCATCTACAAAGAAAGTGTTTGGCCAGAGGTCAGGGGATTTAGGTGAATAATTAAATGTATTGTATCGATTATTTGTTATTGTTTTTTTTTTATTATTATTATTAGTTCGTCGTTAGGGGTGTTGTTATTATTAGATGTTATTTAGTTTGTATTATGTAAAGTTGTCTTTTTTTTAAGTTTCTTTTTTTGTTGAATGTATCAAGAAATCAGAAGAATAAGAAGCAGAATAAAAAAAAATAAATAAATGAATAAAATTAGTGCTATTAAAAATAATTTATCAATAGTTGCAAATACTTCTATCAACTAACTTCTTGGATCTTGGCTTAGATTGAAAAATGTATTGTTTCTTTCCCATTTGTTCTTTTTTTTTTTTGCCGTTAACTTCTTTTGCATTTCCTAACAATTCCCAATTGGGTTATGGGTTCATTGTTGTTGGTGTTTTTTTTTTTTTTTGCAACTCAATTACCAAAAAGAGGTTGGGTTGGGTTGGGGGGGATTTGATTGAAGTTTTTTTGATGAATTTTGATCGTCTAAAAAATCAACGCAAAACAATAACAAAGAACTACAAGAACAAAGAGCTTAGAAAAAACCAAAACGTTGAAACAATTTATAGAAGTGTAATTATTCTATAGAGAGGGTTTTGAAAGAAAAGGAGGGCAGAATGTATTTTTTATTATGGGATATTCTTGAGCAATCAGTTGCATGAACGACCAGCAAGAATATACGGCAATTGAGTAGCTCAATGGACGAGTTTTTACTCTGTCTATTTGTTTTATTGAATATTGGTTAGCATTACAAGCTTTGGAGAATTTTCTGACTCGTTTCATTTAATAACCAAATTTGTCGAAAACGTTTCAGGTTCGAGTTACTCGCTATAAGTGATACTCAAAACCAACAATGACAAACTGTAAGAGGTAATAATACTGCCATTATTCATTCCCTATGGACCAACCAAATTCAAAAATTATTCTTATTCTACTAGAAAGCTGAACCTGACTATTAGGTTACAAGGAAAGAATAAGGAGAATATAGAGAATAACAAAAATTGGCAACTAATATCACAGTATAATAAGCCAGAGAAAAGTCATTTTCTTATTTATTCTTATTTATAGAGTTTTAGACTTTACTCAATCAAGAGAGTGGCTATGTATTAATCTATTTATATTATGACAACTTTGTGAAATTCTCAGAAAATGATGTTCATTGATCCTGGAAACGTAACTGAAGCATTAGTTAGCCCAAATCCTGAATTATCTAATTGATGAAAGCCTTATCTCTCTAGATGTAGCTGGCATGACAACAAACAAACTACTTGGTACATGAATTGTATGCTTCACAAGCCGTGCGTTATTCAACTGTTTACGCTAAGAAGTTTGGCAACTATATCAGACTTTGCTTAACCACAGTACATCTACACTGGTTTGGTAGTATTAAATAAAAAGTGACCCTGTTTAGCAGAGAATCGTCTAAAAGTTAAAAATCTACAAACTTGACTAGCCAGCCCACCCTCAATTTGATGACAAAGGGAAAGTATACAACTTTATTTTCTGTATAATTGAGACGAATACAGAAATAACAGCACGTAGGGTGGTTTAACGATGAAATATGAATCCTTATAAATATACCACTAAGTAGTCCCAAAAAGATTTATTTTCAAATTTCCCTTTCCTACTTCCCTTTTTTTTGTTTTAATATTTCTCCTACTAATTTGTTAATACTGTTTGGTATTGTGAAGAATAGGGGGAATATTTTTCAGACGTGCTCAATTTAGATTTATCAGTGTGTTTAGGTCAAACCTTTTGTTTTCTAGGAATTTGTTATTAGCGCCAAATTTTCTTAATGATTTTGACTAATTGAATTTTCTTGAACATATCAATTGGATTTACAACTAATAGTTTCTGTTTATGTGGAAAAAGCAATACTGGATTTTAAGTTTTTTGTTTAAAAGAGTAAAATACTTACAATTTGTTTTCAGATTATTATCTGGAATTTGGATTCTAACAAATAATATCATCTCATAGTGTGTTCAATTCTATAGAAATTGACAATACAATTTTATATTAGTTTATTATAAATAAGTATGAATAAATGAATGTTATTGGATTTGTTTTAATACTTTGATTCACAGTTGGATAGTATTTCTTTTTCTGTTCGAATTAGGATGTGCAACATGGCCAATTATCAACAATAAGCTAGCATTGCATAATGGTAGTGATTGTACTGAAGAGAATAATACACCAATCTATTCCATTGATGATGGAATAAGTGGACTGATAATTCAGATGGATAATTCAGTCCACTGTGAAAGAAATTTTCTATTACGTATAGAGGAAATTCCTCACGGTGTTAGATTGTATATTTTCTATGGAAGCTAAGTTTGAAATATATTTAGTTAACACCTTTCGCAAAAGGCACCGCCCAATAACTTCTATAATTTTTTGAATAATTACAATAAGTAAGCAAGAGTATCTATCAGCTTAAATCACCTGATTCATTCAATTCTTTGACGAGAATACTAACAGAGTGACATTTTAAAACTGTAACAATAAACAAACATGAGACGCGAATCCTAGAAATTTTCTCTTTTCGTTTTTACAACGCATATTATTATAACCTCGATCAACAATATAAATAGATCCCTGGTTCCACCAAAAACTCTAATTTTCTTTCCTTAGATTTTTTTTTTTCTTTGCTTCATAGGAAATTTTATTTAAAAGTCGAGAGTGGTTCCTGAGTGTAAAAGGCGTTAACAGTATTAAAGCTTACTTATATATAGCAGAATACCTCAACCTGTGGTTCTACAGTCTTCTGTATTAGCAGAATATTTCCTTATACAGTAGTTTCAAGCACCACAGTGTAAGTATCTAGATGAAGTTTATTTCTTTCCATGTTATACACATCCTGTTTTTTCGAACATTAACAAACAATACTTTTATCTAGCGGGTTCAATTCTTTAGAAATTGACAATACAATTAGTCTACATATCTACTTATAATACATATATACTATATTTATTGTTATTAATTACTATTTCTGTTACCAATATACTACCATCAAAATTACACCAGTACTCTTTGTATTCTTAATGGAGTTTTCATGTGAGGTTTTTTATGTTTGCATATCCAATAGGATGCCAGTCTTTTCTTATTTGAAAACCCCACTGCTATAATGTGGTGTGGTATATTTACTTACTATTGATAATCAATAGAGTCTAGCGAGTCAATTCTTTAGAAACTAACAACATTTACAATAGTATAGATGTATTAATATATGATTGACATGACATTATTATTTATTATAATTAAAGATTACCAAAAGATGTAGTTGAAGGAAAAAAGTGTTTCTCAATTGTAGTGTTCAAATTGAACAGCCATAAATTTCTGTTTATCCAAAATCATTTGACCTACACAAGATATTTTTAACTGAATTACCATAAGGAACCGTATATGACTCCAATTACAACAGCAAGTACAACAACGTGGCAGCCTTGGGTGAACCGGCTCATTGTTCAATGTAATTTGCTAGTAAGTATCGGAATTTAGTACCGACCGGCTAAGTCTAGCAAAAAATAGATAAGTTAAAACTTCATTGTAGATTACAATCTCATTAATGAATCGTAACAGCAAAATTACTTAAATATACAAATATAAAGAGGAGGGGCAGGAAGAGAACGAAAACAATAGAGTTTTTTTTCGCAACATTAGTATATCCCATTCAATATCATTAATGATATTGCCGATTTCACAGATAGTTCCTCTTCTCCTCATCCTAAACAAGAGCTCTTCAAAAAGAAGTTTTTGCCTGATGATCATTTTCTCCACAATTTATATTTTTCATATGTATGTAGATGTTTGTAAACTACTACTAACTACAGCCGTTACAACAACAAACTGAATTCCCAAATAAGTCATCATAATCTTAACTATTATTATTAATACCTCTACTAATATTTTTTTTCAGGGTCTATAATTATTACAAATCTATTTTGTTTAATCAAATATTGGTATAGATAGTAGGTTGAGTTTGATAATCTTTTAGTACAGCAGAAAAAAAATAGGTTAGACTAGACCAGTTGTGTCACAAAACCTATTGGCGTGGGGCACACTACCACCAATTAAAAACCCGATATACATTAACAATCGGATCTGACTAAAAAAAAAAAAAATAAGCAGGTGATACTAAAATGAACAAACTATAACTTTCCTCCTCCTCTTCCCTTTCAAAGGGGAAACCAATTTGATAATCACTAGCAAGAACCAATAAATAATATAATACGAAAAAAGCTTTGCTATGCTTGATAATTATATCCCCATTTTATGCATTTTTCAATACTAAGAAAAAAGAAAAGAAAGTAAAAAGAAGAAAAAAAGGGGGGTCTGGTCTAAACATGATAATATCAGGGCTCTAGAATCGATGTATAAATTTTTGCCAATAACATTAATAACACAAACCCAACTCAAATATTTCCCACTATACTCTATTGAACCAAGACTGTCGCCACCACCACCACCTGATTGCAAATACTATGATTATGATGATGTGGTGATTTATTATTTAATAATGTTATGCATGTATGTATGTATGACCCCCTAAATATTTAACAATAAGACAAAATAAATGGTCAGCAAAACGTATCGAAATTAAATTTTGCAGTAGCAGTAGTGATAGTAGAAGAAATTGTAGCAACCCAATTAATCATCATTACTGGCGTAATAGCAAGTTTATCTATACTGAATATGCATTTTATAAATTCACGATGCATGAAAAGAAAAAACGAAAACAAAACTCAAGATTATTATTAGATAATTTCTTTTTTCTTTTTTCTTAGTTGTTTGTTTGATTGTTTCATATCGGTGTTTGGTTTATCGTTGTTTTTGTTATGGTTGTAATAATATTTCAATTATCATGATTGCTATTTTCTCATCGTGATTGCTTGGTTGCTTAATTGCTTAATTGCTTTGATTGCTAGAAAACCAAGCATTTTCTTGTTAATGTATCAATATGAATGTAAGTGCTTGAGTGTGTGTGTGTGTATTATACGTTTGGGCAGGCAGTTGCATATAAAAAAAGGGGTTAGTATGAATAATCTGAGACAATCCAGAAAAAATGAGGTGAGGTGGAGGGGAAATGGAAAAATCAGGTTGGCTATTTCTTGTCCACTGATAGTACTAACAGTGAGAGGTTAGTTAGTTGGTTGGTTGGTTGGATGTGTTAGTTCATGTACATATATGTATAAACTTAGACAGGTGTGTTTGTGTGTGTGTGGATTGGGACACCTTTTTTTTTTGGGCGGATATAAGATTGGATAATGAAAAACTTCAAACTTTCAAGATAGCCACACACTTTGTTTTTGTAGGTATTTACGATGTGATAAAAACTGTCATGTTTCGAATTCAATAGTAAAAATACCGCAACAATATCTTGACAAAAACTGGGGAAAAGAAGGGAAAGACACGTATATCTTTTTCAATCACTCCTGTAATTGCCTGTGCTTATGTAAGATAATGTATTGCAACCACTTAATCGTAATAGCAACAACAACGACTCGGGTTTTGACACTAATGTGGTGTTGTTGGTAGTGGTGGTGAGTTGTGATCCATGTAATCAGATGTTAAGTATGCAAAATTACCAATTCTAGTAAGTAAGGTTGCTTTCATAATGAACTTTTAATCCTATTTGCACAGACACAACAATATACTAAAGAAGAGGGTTACATGAATGTACATACGACATATATTGACATCAAGAATCAAAATAATAATAATTGATGCACTGTTAAGAGAGGGGAGGGGGTTCAATTTGACAACAACAAATACATCAGAAGTAAGAAACAGTATAATAAACGGCTCTTTGATTTAATAAGTAGTAAAGTAAGAAATAAGGCCATTAATAAAGACAGGGTAAGAAATGAAATGGAGGGGAAAAAGAATCAGAAAACAACTCATATTATAGTTATATATACTTTACTTTTCTCTCTTTTTTTTTCCTCCTGGTTTCTTGCTTTTGAATTCCTTATCCATTTTCACATTTCATTAAGTCAACAGTGGACCCCAATCCAAATCACATTTGATTTAATTATATCTATTGTTTTTATTCCCTAACAAACACCAAAAAGATAACTACAATCACCAAGAAATATATACCAAGAGCACAAGAAAACTTATCAAAGTCTGTCTCGTGGTCCCCTTTTTTATTTAGTATTTTTTTGGCTTTAGTTTTTGCTCTTGTTTGGCGAACTAATTTCAAGTTTAGTTTTGAGTTAAATATCGTTTAGAAGTTTAACATTTGTGCATTTGATCATTTTGATTTACATTGCAGAAAGAGAGATTGACAAATTTACAAATTGTACAACTAGTACAAGCCAATAAATCATCATCATTGCCTCCTTCCATCCTTGCCTTAATAATAATAATTCTTTTATCTGGATTATTATTTATTTGTTTTCAAATTTTTTCTTAGAAGACAAAGTTTAGAAATCTGAATATATTTGAAAAAGAATAATAGAATCTATTGTAATATATATTAGATTCTTCCATCACTGTTTCATATTAATAACAATAGATTAATACTAGGAGTATAAATAAAGCCCCAATCCTAGTCCGGTTATCCCTTTAAAATACACACATACACATACACATATACACACATATACATATACATTATACAAAGAACGAGATTCATTTTTTGGGAGTTGTGACACAAAAAAAAAGTTTTTAGTTGTCTTAGTATTTTTCGGTTTTGGTTTTTGTGATCAGAAAGCAAAAACTGCACTTGTATTGTGTTGTGTGTGTGGGTTTTGAATATCCTCCATCCTCACACCATTTTTTTTAAAATCTATAAAGGTAGAAGACTTGTTGGAGATTCTTTTTAATATTTGTTCCAATTTATTTATATATCAATTATATCAAAAGAACTACTACTACTACTATTTCCAGTTCTTATAAAATCAAATAATAAAATTGATTCAAATCCTGGTTTCCCATTTACTGGTTTTTGTTTTTTTTTCAGTTTTCGTTCCTTTGTTCTGTATTTATATTCTGTTTGGAAACCATCACAACTAGCTAAACTAACAACCCGACATATAAACATACACGCATTTGTTTCACCACTTTTAAATTTGGGTTTATTTTTCATATAATTATACTTTTATACTTTACTTAGTCTTCCCACTTTTTCCTTTCAAAAGAGTTGTATCTATCTTTTAAACAATAAAAGAAGTTATTATTGTTATTTGGAATTTGAATTATAATTTCCCCTCCCTCAGGACAAATAGATAGAAAGACAAGATAGATAATACAATTATATATATATATAAACAAGACTGGAAAGTTTCATATATCACATTAGTCCTTATTTTTCAACTAACCCTAAGTTCAACAGGATCCATTCAATCCCCTTTTCGTTCTTTGTTTGGACTTGTTTTTTAGTTTGGGATTTTTTTTGCCATCAAAACACACCACAAGATCCATTTAAGACAAGTTTCAGTCTTTACATATCAATTAAGAAAAGACTTAAATTATAGATCTAAGATTTCAACTACAAAAGCAGAAGAGATTTAGATTAGAAACAACTACAAGAAATTGGAATAGCAAGAGAAAATCCCCCACATCAATTTGTTTATACCAGATTAGACAAGGATCACTCTTCAACATTCCTTGAAAAATTAACCAACCTAATAAAAAAGGTACACTTGAAGTCAAGTTAGTTTATGAAATAGAGAGGAAATTGTTATTATCTTTGTTTTTAAGTATCACCAGGAACATTATTGCCCCCACCCCACCTCACCTCCTACTACCAAATAAAGATATAAATAAGAATTAACCTTTTTTTATTTTGTTTTTCAATTTATTTTTTACTTGTTCTTACCTTAAGTTGAGTTAATAATTGAATTATTAAGATTTGGTTTCGTTATATAATACATTGTTAGTATTATTTTACTCCACCTTTTAATTTTCAAAAAGATTGAGTTGGTTTATATTAGATAATTTATTTTGATTGGGAATTTTAGAAACCAAGACTTACTAATACTGCTACTGCTACAAAGTCTTATTGTTTTGGTAAAATAATTTAAGATTTTGATTTAATACTTTCCCCTTTCAGATTCAGTTACTCCAATTATTTTATTTTGACTTTTACTAGATTTCCTATTTTGCAAGAGAATATCAGATCAAACATATATAAAAAGGAATAACAATTTTGAAGAAAATATCAGAGATTTTTTTTTACAACTTGTATAAATATTGTCAACTTTTCAAGATCCATATTTTTTTTGGTTTTTTTTTGGAACATATCTTTTTGCATAATTTACGGCTAAATTTACTTTTTTTTGGAATTTGATTTTTTTCAAAAGCAACTTTTATAAAAGTTTTCCAGCATACAACATATATATACTATTACTGCTGGGACATCAAATATAGACTAGCAGCAAATCAATAGTTTGGAAAAGTTACCCATTTCATAGAATCAGGAAAATTTTGAAATTGCAAAAAGAAAAAGAACAGAATCAATAATAATCCACTCCATAACAATATCAGATTTGATTAGCGAATTTTCAATTTAGTTTGTGCATTAAATTGATTTAAAACAACAGCCATATATAATAACAGGTTCCCATATTATTACGTTCAAAATGATGACATTTGACAATTATAACACTACTAAAGATAACAGTAGCTCAAACAACAATACTACTGATCATGGTAATAATGGTCATAACTCTCATTTTTATCGTCAATGTTCTCAAGAAGGTGGTAACAATCAACAATCTCAAAGACAACCACCACCGCCATCATCGCAACAAGATATACACTTACAACAACAACAACAATCTCTGCAATATCCATTTATGCAGAATTTAAACACACGAGTTTCACCTACACTTCCATTTCAACAATCTATTGGTAATTTAAATGGTGCACCTTCTAGTTTGACAACAGCAACTACTATGAATACTTCACCAATATGGAATTCCCCATTTAATCTGCAACAGCAACCACCACCACCACCGCAACAACAACAACAACAATATTCCCAAATACTGCCACAACAATATCAATTTAGTAATAGAAGAAATTCTCTGATTGATTCCAGTAATATTTGGTCAACTAATCCTACTTCTTCTTCACTTGGTGGTAACACTTCAGGATTATCCACATCAGTAGGAGGTAACAATATGTGGTCATCTTCAAATTTGTTTCCTACACAACAATCTCAAATAGTGTCCCAACAACAATCTAGTAATATATTTAGCGCACCTCCATTATCAGCACCAGATAATTATATAAGTACTTCGTCTTCATTTGGTCATAATAGATCATCCCTGATTTCTTCTGTATTTACATCATCTCCACCCCCGGCAGCAACAGCAGCAGCAGCACCACAACAACAAGTTCAACCAGCACAATCAACACAACCACCATCATCACAACAACAGCCATTATTACAATCAACATCAGATATTTCCCCTACACAAATATTTGATACCTATGCAAAACGAGATTCATTTTCTGATACAACAACAACAACATCTACTGGTAGCAGTAACACCATGACAACAATGATTTCTGATAAAACCACCTTACAAATGGTTGATGATTATTTTGAAAATGATTGTCATGAACGAGTTAAAGTGACGATGAAATTGTTGAATGAACGATTTTTCAATGAAGAGAAATTTTTAAGTGATGCTTATCAATTGCCAAAATTCCCCATAGAAAATTCATTACGGAATTATCAATTAATTTTGGTTGGATTTAAAGCTGGAAGAATTGATGTTTTTTATTTACCAACAGCCAACAACAACAATAGTAGTAGTAGTAGTAGTACTGCTTCTATTTCACAACAATCTAATAATGATTTGATGAATTTAAAAGTTGGAGATTTGGTTATTGTAGAAGCTGATCGTGGTCGAGATTTGGGAAAAGTTTTCAAGATGAATATATCTATTGATGAAGCTAGATTATTGAAATTGTTACAATTTCAAGAACAACAAGCAGCATTGAAAGAACACGTTGATAATATTTTAGATGATATTTCCGTTAAGAATTTATCTGACCAACAACAGCAACAACAACAACAAAGTCATAGTAGTCATCAAGGCACACAACAGACGTCATTTTCATCAAATACCACTGGTGGTAACTCTGGTAGTGGCTCTATACCACCACCTCCACAACCACCACCAACATTACATTTCCCCAAATCCATCATATCATTAGCTCAACCCAATGAAATCATACAAATTTTGAATAAAAAACAAGATGAAGAAAAGGCATGTCGATTATGTCTTGCTAAAATTGCTAATGCCACTAGTGGATCTTTGTTGGGTGGTCCAACATCACCAGCAACTCAAGATTTATTACAAATGAAATTAATTGATGCTGAATATCAATTTGATCGGAAAAAATTGATTTTTTATTATTCAACTTCACGAAGAATTGATTTTCGAGATTTAGTAAGAGAATTGTTTAGAATTTATAAAACAAGAATTTGGATGTGTGCTGTTATTGGATTACCTTATCAAATCACATCATCAAATGCAATGGGTCCAACAACTACAACTACCACCACAACGACAACCTTAACATCTTTGTCATCACCATCGTCAAGAAGAAATTCAAATAGTCCACCATTAGCACCTTCACAACAAATACAACAACAACAAGGGATAGCTCGATCAGGAAATTTTATTAATCCATTTATGCAACAACCGGTGCAACCACCACCACAACAACAACAGCAATATACTAGTAATAGAATAGACAGAAGATTAAGTTTTCAAATGCCATCATCATCTACATCCTCAACTTGTCAACAACAACAACTGCAAAATAGATCTAATAGTTGTAATTATTATCCTCCTTCATTAATTTCATTTCATAATAATCAACAATCACAACAACAACAAGTACCCCAACAACCACAGGAATTTATTCCTAGACGATATTCAGATTCAAGGAGCGGGGCCATTCAACAACAACAACAACAGCAACCACAATCATTTGGCAGGTTTGGTGGTGGTTCATTGAAATTTCAATTTCCTGATCATCAACATCAACAACAACAATTGAATCCTCAACAAAATTTAGGGTCTACTACTACATCGTATTTACAAGAAGAATCAATGATGTTATTATCTCCATCAATACCAACCTTTTCACAAAGACGTACTAATAATGAAAATAATGATGATAGTGTGAAAGAGAATGATGAAAATGAAAATGTAAACGATAGGGATAGGAATGAAAACGAGGATGGGGATAGAGACGAACAAGAAGAAGAAGAAGAAGTCGAAGATATATTTAATAATAATCATTCAGGAGAATCATTTGTTTTAAAATCATTAGTTGATTCAATCAATCATTAAGATACAGAATAGGGTTACATATTGTTTAAGGGGAATTTTTTTATGTAGAAATTGTTCAAATTATAAGGTTTTTTTTTTATTATTATTGTCTTTTTTTTTGGATATTTATATATATATATATATATATGTATTGTCATAGGCCTGACAGGGCATAAGTCCTTTAGGCATGTGTATTTG
>OBUW01000156.1_pt1 | contig 50620 bp, 24 predicted proteins | sample 1475761 | NCBI WGS metagenome assembly OBUW01 (sample SAMEA2579908, study PRJEB22360) | human gut metagenome | biome: human gut; feature: human-associated habitat; material: faeces | place: Denmark | collected 2008/2010
ACAACTCGATTGATTTGTATACTTCAAACTAAATCATAGGCTATATTCACAAACCTGCCAAGCTTAAAACTGTACGGTGCTAATAATAAATTTCAAAAGTGACAAGATTTCTTGGTATTTCATAAAACAATTAGTATCATCATCACCTCGGTAAATCACCGATTATCGAAAAACAAGGTTAACAATAATATACCGCAAAAAAAAAAATGCCGTGCCCAGACCACTATCCATCAAATCATTTATGCTGTCAAAGAAATAATAATGATGATGATGCTTACAAAATCAAGAACAAAACTGATTGTCTTCTCTAATATGCCGAGGTAAACAGACAATAAAGATATCTATAAACTGAATGACAGGTATATTTTTTTTTTGCAACTTGAGCTTAATACTCGTCTTGTTCGATGACTGACACTAGTGATACAAATTATTCAGATTGGCTCGCTTGTACATACCATTATTGGTTTTGAGGAAGATTAACTGCTGACAGCTTCTTGGTGGTGTCTATGATTAAAGCGGGGAACGAACGAAGAGATATCAAACCACTACTAACCACAAATAAAACTTAGATAAAACGTATATCGTATTAGTGACATCAACATTCAAGGCGTCTGTCACAATAACAATAAACAGTAAGGTGTAACTAAATTAAGAACAATCACAACCAGGAGGTTTTACAGAAAAAAAAAATAATTTGGATTAGAAAGTATACAGTTACGAAAAAATTTTCTACACCGTGACAGAAATTGATGGCGGAAGTGGTAGTAGTGGCCGGAGTGGCAGCAGTGTTGTGATCAATATTGAGCATCACAAAAACTAATAATATGCTTAGCCAAGCCCGCGGGAATTTTAAGCCTGGGACGAAAAAAAAAAGAAGAATTTTCTTCAAACCATAACTAATCCTCTACTTAAAATCTTTTTAAAGTCAAAGTTGGTCATTACAATAAGAAGTTGAATGATTCTAGACAGCATTTTCTGATGACTAGAGTATTGGTGTTAGTCTTGGATTGTGTCTAAATAGTACTAAACATACATTTACACACCAAAGATAACAAGAAAAAAAAAAGACACCCGAATGGGACGGGTTGGCACCACATTGTTTGTAAAACAAAGCAAATAAATAGAAGAAAAAAAAAAAAGGGGGGGGGGGGGGCGGGACGAAGGAAAGATTTAATAGAAGCAAAGGAAGGAGAGAAGAGAACCACCAATACAAAAATAAATGCTAAATTTTTTTTTAGATAAATTAGAGGCGAGAAGCAAAAAAAAAAAAGAATTACAAAATGCCGCGATTGATAATACAAAAGATTAACAATAGTAAAAGTGTTTTATATAATATACGTTAATTAAAAACCTCATTTCCATTTCAATTTCAATTTTATTTACCCCCAAGTTGATTGATTGATTGTTCTATTAAATTAAATAGCAAAATTTTTTTTTCACCTTCATTAATTAAAAAACCTAGCTGTATATAAAAATAGTTTTAATTTAAAAACTTTAAAAAAACGCAACAGCAAAACCTACGAACTACGAAAAAAAAATTATTATATTAAAACTTAATCATATCCAGATATATATTGAAGGAAAAAAGCACCCTATTTTCCTTACAAGAAAAAGAAAAAGAAAAGGAATCCCATATATATATCAAGTATTCAAACTTGCACATATAATTAGATATTAGTAAGTGACCTAAAAGCCTGTCCTTACAGTCTATTGTCCAATATCATTAATAATCATTCACATAATATCGAACTGTTTGTAATGCCGGACCTAATATCAATAGCAACCCTGCCAACTAAAGCATTCACGCCTGCTGCAACACCTACAACCATACCGACAACTATAGCAACAATAGCTGCATCTGTATCTGCAGCCACAGCAACAGTGACAACCATAATTAAGGACAGCACCGATGATTCTACTACTACAGCATCTATACTTTCTGCATTATTCAACGACATAATACTACCCACAATTTTCAAAAGAGATTATTCTACTAGAGACCATAAGGCCAACCAACTAGGCCAGTTCACCGACCATCAGGCACGAGTTCAACGAATAGTAGCCATATCATCATCATGTGGGTCCATCGCCGCAGTTCTAATAGCCATGTATTTTTTATTTGCTATAGACCCAAAACGAATAGTTTTCCGTCATCAATTGATTTTCTTTTTACTATTTTTCGATTTGTTAAAAGCATGTATTTTATTATTATATCCTACAAGAATATTGACTCATTCAAGTGCATACTATAATCATAATTTTTGTCAAGTGGTAGGGTTTTTCACGGCAACAGCAATTGAAGGAGCTGATATTGCTATTTTTGCATTTGCTTTCCATACTTATTTATTAATTTTCAAACCGTCATTCAACACAAAAGTGAAAAATTCCAATAGAGTAGAAGGTGGATTATATAAATTCCGGTATTATGTATATTCCTTGTCATTTTTTGTCCCATTGATTGTTGCCAGTCTAGCATTTATTCATAGTGATGGGTATGATTCTTTGGTGTGTTGGTGCTATTTGCCAATGAGACCCGTTTGGTTGCGATTAGTATTGAGCTGGGTTCCTCGATACTGTATCGTTGTGGGGATTTTTGTCATTTATGGATTAATCTACATCCGAGTCATTAGCGAATTTAAAACTTTAGGTGGTGTGTTTAAAAATGCTGCTGGTAATGGCGGTGCAGGGAACCTTCATCTCGCCAGCAGCACTAATCCCACTTTTTTCTCATCGTTGAAGTATTTCTTTGTGTCAATGAAAGATCAATGGTTTCCTAATATGTCCGATGATACCATTGCTCCAATTACCCTGAGACATAGTCATAGCCATAATGCATCTGGTACAATAGCTAGCCCCCACCGAAATGTAATTGGTGAAATAGATAACGATGATGGCGATGATGATTCTGAAGAATTGGCAGAAGCATTGGAAGATGAATCAGTGGATTATCAAGACATTGAACTCAACAAGCAAAGTAGTCGAAACCTGTATCGCCATCACAATTCCGATATTCAACAGGCCAATTTAGAAAATTTCCGAAGACGACAAAGAATTATTCAAAAGCAAATGAAATCGATTTTCATTTATCCATTTGCTTATTGTCTTGTATGGCTTTTCCCATTTATTTTACAAGCCACCCAATTCAATTATGAAGAAGACCACCATGCAGTGTATTGGCTCAATGTTTTAGGAGCTTTGAGTCAACCATTGAATGGGTTTGTGGATACATTGGTTTTCTTTTATCGTGAAAGACCTTGGAGAAACACTGCCATGAAGAATTTTGAAAAGGAAAATCGTCAACGAGTGGATAATATCATTGTCAATAATTTAGAACAACGGAAATATAGTGAAGGCGCCGAATCGGCTCAAACAGTGGCCACTGCAAGTAAAAGAATTGCCAAAAACTCCTTAAGTGCCAGTTCCGGACTTGTTAATATAAATGCATATAAACCTTGGAGACAATTTATGAACAAGTATCGCTTCCCATTTTATCAATTACCTACCGACAAGAATATTGCCAAATTCCAAGATCGATACATTAAACGCAAGTTGAGAGATTCAAGAAAACTAGATAAACTTGTGCAAGAAGTTACACGTGATCGACAGGATTTAACTTTCCCGACTAACATTGCTGAGAAATATGGTGACGGAAGTGGCAATGGCAGTGGTAGTGGTAGTGGCGGTCATCATGGAGGTTCAACCATAAGTAATACTAATGATAGTAGTCCTATGTCCATGGGTGCAGGCATCAATTGGACAGAGCCAACTAATGCTCATGATTTCTCCAACATTTTGAATACTGGTGGGAACTCTAATGTTTCTTCATGGGGCACCAAAGACGTTCCCGGGTTTAAACCCAATTTTGGAAAATTTACATTTGGTAACAGATCATCAAATTTATCATCAAGAAAGAGTAGTACGGTTATTGGATTACATGGTACTGGAAGAAATGTTAGACAACCTAGTAATGACAGTTTTAATGATCCTGTTAGGTCATTAGATGGAAGAAGAAATTCAAGTCTTGTTATAGGCAACAACACTACATTGAATAAACCATATGAAATTGTTAGTTCTCCAACTTCAAGTACATTCACACCAATTGATAGAGTAAAATCCAATGAAGATATCGATGAATTACATACTGTGGATAATAATACCGATAAGGCAGATGATAATGATGATGGAGAATTGGATTTGATGGAATTTCTCAAAAAAGGACCCCCAATGTAAAAAAAAATTTATCACAATTTGTCACAATATATAAAACACCTTCAAATGAGGAGTCCATAAAATCAAAGAATTTTTTCAAAAAGTATTCAGCAATCTTTTATTTTTAATTTTTAATTATTCAACAAACGGAAAGACGTTACGTATGTATGTATGTAATTTGTTTATTAATTTATTAATTTTAATGTATATTTATTTATTTGTCCTATTAATTTGATATGCTTGGAAGTAAAGTTGTACCAATAAGGGAAGAATAAAAGGTGAAAGTGGTGGATTGTGGGTTGTGGCTGTAGTAAAAACAAGGAGAGTATAGCACCGAGAGGACAGAGGAGGGGAGGGAAAGTGTGCGCCACGAAAAAAAAAAAGTTGGTGGTATACACTTTGTGTGTGTGTCTCTCTCCGCTCTCTTATCATTTATCACATAGTAGTGCTACACAAAGTTCAGATTAGACAAGAATAATCTCATCTCCACATTTCGTCACTACATCACCAAAAAAGTTCAGAATACAACAAATCTACTTATCCCAATTGATCCAGACCCAAGTTCTACATTACTAACTAGTCATCATGGAAGAATTGCTGTTTATAATCTATTTACCATCAGAAATAATATATCAGATATTACAGTACTTATCTCATAATACTTTGGTTGAACTAATCTCCGTTCCATTTTTAAATCAATATGTTACAAGTTATTTATATCCCGTTTGTTTGATTGATAGTAAAGCAAAAGAAGTTAGACATAATCCTAAAGTAAAAGTATTCAAAACTATAACAGCATTTACGAAATTTCAAAAATTACACAATTATTCTCCTCAACGATTGGTTCTTAGTAATAATATTGGGACAAATAAAGTTGGAGCAAGTACTGATTGGTATTCACCTTATAAGCTTGAGATAGTTAATAATTTAGAGTTAATTAATGCTAGAAATGTTGTTAAAGTGACATTATCTTCAAGTTTCTCCCTACCAATAGGAGCAATCCCTTCTCACGTAACTGAATTGAGTATATTTGGAGACAAATTAAACTTGGTACACTCAAACATTCAAACTTTGGAAATCAATCAATTTGATTTGAGATATATGGAATTACTTACTGAAAGTATTAAAGAATTGAAATTGCTAGAGTTTAAACTACCGTCTTCATTCCCCTCACTGAGTGTAAAATTCCCCATCAATTTAACACATTTAACAATAACAGAAGGACAACACAGTCTAAGTCTGATAAATTTACAATCGTTATTGTTTTTAAAACTGCTAAACTATAAGGGAAATTTAAAATTAAATACTCCACAAATGACATCAATGCAAGATTTGCAATTGCCAGAATCCATTGAACGAGTATGTTTAAAATGTTTAAACCTTGTTAGTTTACAAAGTATTTCAAACTTGAAATGTTTAACACATTTAGAAATCATTGATTTTCCTAAATTGTTTACATTTTTTGACACTAAATTCCCCAGTGGGTTAAAGACGTTGATATACAAATTTGATACTGTTGTTCCGAACTTGTCATATTTTCAAAATCAAATGGTTTTAAATTTTGATTCGTCACGATTGGTCAGAGAAACAACAACAGGCAATATGATTTTCCTTAAAATTGACGAAAGATTTGAAATCCCCAACCAATTAAAAGTGTTGATTCTTGAAAATATCCCCTATGTGAAAGTTTCCAAATCTATTAACATCCCTACTACTTTGAACGAATTGATAATTAGAAAAATACCAGGAGTTGTCCCTGCCAACAACTTTAACATTGTACCACTCAACACAGCTTTATATAGACTTACCCTAAGCAATATGATGCTTGATTCATTAGAAGGAATGAAATTCCCTGAAAAATTGAGTTTCTTGGATTTATCACGTAATCAATTACAACATATACATGGAACTAATCTACATAGTTTAAAATACCTAAGAGAATTGAATTTACTGAGAAATAGATTTGAAAGATTTATTGATATTGAGAATGATATACCCACTGGATTGGAAACATTACATTTACAAAGCAATTTGATTAATCATTTTGAAATCAAAAACCATAATATTCATTTGTTGCAATTAAATTTGATGCTTGTTAAAAATGGACGATATCTGAATGTATTTAAATTTCCTACAAAACTCCGTAATTTACAATTATCGATTCAAGTTGATAAATTATCGGATAATTTCCAATTACCTACAAATTTACAAAGTTTACAAATTCATCACCCATATTATGGGAAAATCATCACATTCCGTAATTTTTTTCAAAATTTATCGAATTTACAATTGACTAAACTTTCATTATTAAATTTGACTTTTACTAAAGATTGTTTAATTCAAATTCCTTCCACAATTGAACGACTTACCATTGCTGGAAATTTCAGTCAAAACATTATAAACAATTTAAATTTACAAAATTGTAACAATCTAACCAGTTTAAGTTTAAGTGGAGGATCAGTTAATTATTTCAATTTGAATAATATTCCTAGTGGGAAACTTGAACAATTGGAATTGAAAAACATGAAATTAAAATATATTAATGGCAATTTTGATGAGTTTATACAATTGGAATACTTGAATTTAGAACAAAATCAAATCACAAATGATAACAACACTGCTACAGCAACCACTACTAGCGATGGTAAAACCAAGACCAAGAATAAGTTAAATTTGCCAAGTTCCATAAACACATTGATTCTAAACAAAAATGATTTGAATGATTTATCTAATGTATTTTTAGATAATTGTCGATATTTAAGAAAAATTTATCTTGAAATGAATCCAAATTTAGATTCTCGAGTGATTTTTAAAATTGCAAAATTATTAATGCAAATTCTGGATAGTTTTGTTGGGATTTATTTATCACTGAATTTGATTTTTAGTTCAAATTTGTTTTTGGAGAATTATGAAGTTTATAGTAAGATTATTTTTAATACGGATTTTATAGAAGGATAGTAGAATGGAAAGGATATTTACAATTGAATGACATCTACCTCGTTTTTGATTCGCTTTAGACTTTTGTAGGATTCAGCCAATAAACTACCATTGTCGTCGCAAGCTTGACCGCGTACGGCGAGGTTCATCAAAAAAAATCTTGCAGCAAAAAAAAAACCCACCACATTTTATCTTTCACAGGAAACCACAGATTTTTCTATTTCTACAATGCAGATCTAACAACAATCTTTTTCAATGATTGACAGTTTTTTCATGTTTTGAAACATTCCACCCCAAAAAAATTATTCAACGGTATTTAACATTTCCTAATGCAAAACAGCATCTATTGTTTATTTATAATTACGTGTTATATATAAATAAACTGTTTTATATGATAATTCATAAAAGTGTGGGAGCCATATCTAGTATCATCTTGTAATCCTTGAGTTTTTTTTGTTTCGTTTTTAACAACAAAAGAATCAAAACAAGGTTAAAAAGAACCGAAAGAACCTTAAAAGAACTTTTTACACATCACTATGGGACAACGAATGCCATCGCCGCCATCTTCACATATAACGAATCCATGGAAAACTCCCGAACAAACCGCATCCTCATCACATGGTCATGATGAGGTAATTTCACCAGAGACAAATACATATTCCCCAGATTTTTCAAACTACACACGTAACAGTAGTAGTTATAGACATGTTGATAAAAAATCAGCTAGTCCCCCAACAACAACATTTGATAATCAAACTTTTCAAGAAAGTAATCACGACGACACAAATAATCAACAATATGTGGAGGCTGATGCAGGAGATGGGACGAAAGCTCATGAACAATATCTCACTGGTTTCCCACTATTCTTAACCATTTCATCATGTATTATATCGTTATTTCTTGTAGCTTTGGATCAAACCATTGTTTCGACAATTTTAACTACTGTGGGGAATAAATTCAATGCATTTGAAAAAATTGGTTGGTTAACATCAGGTTTCATGTTACCCATGGCATGTCTTGTTCCTTCATATGGTAATATAAGTATAGCATTTGGTCGTAAGTGGACATTAGTTGCGGGGATTATAATATTCGAAATTGGATCATTGATTTCCGCTATAAGTAATTCAATGAGTTTATTAATTGGTGGTAGAGTCATTCAAGGTATTGGAGGTGGATCAATTCAAGCTATAGTCATGGTTATATTGACCGAAGTTGTCCCCATGAATAGAAGATCGTTAGTGTTTGCCCTGATTTCTGTTGTTTATTCGACATCTAGTGTTCTTGGTCCTATAATTGGAGGTGCATTAGAGAAAATAACTTGGAGATGGTGTTTCTATATAAATTTGCCACTCGGAGGAGCAGCATTGGTTATCTTGATGCTCGGTTTCCATCCTCCCAAACCACAAGGTAATGTTCGTGAGAAATTACTGAAAATTGATTTTATTGGGTTTGTCTTATTGACTTCCGGTTTAGTATTGGTGTTGTTGGCCTTAACATTTGGTGGTGTAAACTATCCTTGGAATTCAGGATCAATTATTGCTTTATTCACTGTTGGAGGAGGCATGTTGTTATTGTTTGTGATTTGGAACTTCAAATATTCGGCAAACCCAATTATTTTGACCGAATTAATAGTTGACTGGAGAGTATTACTGGCTTGTTTAAGTGGAATGTTTAACTTTGCCTTTTTCATAAGTAATTTAACCTATTTGGCAGTCTATTTCCAAGTGATATTCAATGCCAGCAGTTTGCAATCTGGTATTGATTTATTGCCTATGGTCATTTCTGTAACACTAGCTTCTTTGGCAAACAGTTTTTTCATTGATTTCACCAAAAATGTGAAAATAACCATGTTAGTATCTGGTGTATTATCGCCTTTGGGATGTGGTTTGTTTTTATTATTGAATGAAAACTCTTCTATTGGCATTCGTATTGGACTACTCATTATAAGTGGTGTTTCTATCGGATTACAATTCCAAAGTTCATTATTGTCTGCCCAATTAGCGGTATCTAAAGATATTCCAGGAGCCACTATTTTAGTGACCGTCTTTCTGGATTTTGTTAAAAATTTTGCTTCCACTATATCCGTTACATTGGCACAATTACTTTATCAAACAACAGGGCAAAAATACATTACCGACATGATGGGAAATTTACCAGAAGATTCACAAGACTATAAAGATTTAAACAAATACACTGCAGCAAAGTTTATTTCCAATCCAGAAATTGTACAAGATTTACCTGATCTGGCCAAAAGTTTGGTATTGAGTCAACTCATGAAGGCATTGAAAAACGTGTTTTATTTGGGTCTTGGGTTGGCTATTCTATGTTTTATCACATCGCTTTTCACCACAAATAAAAAGATACCCAAAAACGTAGAAATCAAGAAAAACGACGACGAAGAAAGTAATAAGAACGAATAGAAAAAACACATAGTTATGGACATGTTTCAATTATAGATATATACATACATACACATACATACATACATTTAGGACTATCTTCTAAATATTATTCCTTAAGTCCGACATGTACCTCTTGATAATTGACATTAGATTTATCAATTTGAGTTCAACTTCTTTAGACTCTTTAACAAATGCATCTTGAATAGCAGTAGTCTCTTGTTGAATCTTTACGATTTGATCCATTATTCGTTTATGTTCCTCATTATGTTTTTCCTTTTCGGATAAAATATCATTAAATTCTTGCTTTGTTTCCTCTAACTTTAATTTGACAGCAGACTCCTTTTTATCAGCTTGTACTATTAAATCCTGATACTTTTTATTCAGTTTATTCAATTGGTTCTGAACAATTAATATTTGTCCTTCCAATTCCATTTGTTTCCTAGTTAATTCATCCAAATTATCTTGATTATCTTTCAAAATTTTGCCCTCAATTTGTCGCTTCTCCACATTTCTAGTGATATCCTCTGCTAATTTCAATAAATCTTTCAAATTGATTTCATTGACTTGAATTGAATCAATAGTGATACCCATATTTTGATAACTCTTTTCCAAATTCTTATAATTAGTTTGCATAGATGATAAGTCATTACTCAAATCTTCGGTTATCTTCACTAAAATCGACAAGTCGGTTTCAGCATATTTGGTCAAATTTGCAACTTGTTCTTGAGTTTCATTGTATAGGAAATTGATATCATATAGTTTTTTAGCCAACAAAGCTTTTTCTTGTTTATAATCATCGTGCTCTTTGGTTAACCTTTCTTGCATTACTTTAAGTTCTCTTAGTTTAGTCTCCAATTTTCGATTGTACGAATTGATATATTGTAAATTCTTTCTATTACTTTCATCATTTTCTGAATCCATTTCCAATTTCTCTTTGATGGCATTGATTTTTTGCATGGTGGCACTATTTTCCGCTTGAACTTCACTAACTTTGTCAGCGGTTGCTTCACATTCATTTGCCAAATGATCAAATTTAGGTGATTGATCCTCTCTAAATCGAATGAAATTGATCACAGCACTCAAAATCCTTCGAATTCTATATCCATCAGGACGCGCAATATCAGTCAATACAAAGTCATTAATACCACATGTTGAAAAAAAAATCGCAAGATATCTATGAAGAGTGAGTAACTGCAATGCCAGAAAAGTATCTTTTGTCTTGTCATTCTCTTGATTATCATTAAACTCTTCTTCTGGTGATTGTTGTGGTTTGCCATTTGCCTGATCAGATTCTAAAGGATTTATCCTAGACATTTTCCAAGCTTTCTTTCTTATTGTTCCTAGCGGGATTCCCATAAAAGTATCGAGAAACTGTTCAAATAAATTGGTGACAAAATCAGCGGTTGGTTTGACTATTAGTTCTTGAGTTACATTGAATTCACATTCAAGCAAACACGCGGTAATCTCTCTTGTGTCCAACAAGGGAAACAAATCTTTTCTATATTTCATTTGACGACCAGCTGAGCTTGGGTCAGCATAAAAACTTTGACGTGACATTGCAATGATAAGTGGATAAATTATGGAGTGGGTAACGTTTATCAAGATGATTTTCTGTTTTTGTTTTTGTTTCTGTTTTTGTTTTGATTTTGGGATTTCCGCATTTTTACTTTTCTGGGGGTCGTGCACAGTAGTAAAAAAATCACATACTACAAAATAACTACAAGTTTTATACATAAGACCTGGCTTACATGTATTATTGTCTCTAACACAAATTTATATAAAGTCTGTTATTATCGTCAAATACTAAAGAAAAGGCAAAAACTTAAATTCTCTCAGCAGTCCAAATTGCACCACGGCAAATCAATTTTATCCCTTCTGTTATTAGCATATAAGGAACAGCCTTTTCAGCATCGTGATCAAGTGCCGTGTTCAAATGTTCCAATTCGTCGTCTCGGAATTCACTTATTTGATTCTTCAACTCGGTTAATTCTTCAGAAGTCTGTGCTGTTTTCTCAACTGCATCTGGACTAAGTAAAGCCCCCGTCTTTTTGTCATATATAGGTACACCATATTGATTCAGTAATACTCTTAATTGCTGGTTATAATGACCTCCGATCACAGTTTCCACAGCAACTGTACATGCCATAGCTGCTTCTTTCCCGATCAATGCTGTGCCAACACCCATTCCAATAGCACCTAACTTCCATAATGGAGTTAACAAACTAGGTCTAACACGACGCTTGGTTTGCAATTTGTTAAATGTATTATGGTGATGGATCTCCTGTTCCCACATGTGGTGTAAAACAGGTTTCAAATGAGGGTATTTAGAAGCCAACACGGCATATTGTCCCATGTAAATATAATTGGCACCCAATTCACCAGCCTGGTCAACTCTGATAACTCTATCTAAATATGCCTTTTGGGCATCTGAAAGTGGACCATATATCACCTCTTTTTGCAGTTTCTTCTTTGGGGCCTTGCTTTTCGGTTTGGTGGATTTGTTTAAAAGTGCTGATGTAGATGACATTTGTCTTACAGAATAGGTAGTTGTCCTGGAAAGCATGGTGGTTGTAGGTATGCCGAAATGTGGTGTTGCTCTAGTACTATTGAAATGGTGAAAAATTGCAGAGTTTAATTTAATCGAACCAGAAAAAAACGAAAAAACAATAAGAACCCAAAATAATAAGGTGATTAATGCATGGTTAAAGAAATTACAGGGCAAAAAGGAGAGAAAAAAAAATTTTGAGAATTTATTGGTGCAACTAAATCCATCGTATAAAAAGTAAAGTTAGTAATATAAATTTTTGAGCACATTAACACACCAAATCAAATCAAAGTGATTTCTGTGTTCATTATATTTAGTCATTGGATTTAAAAGAACTGACAATTTTAAGCATGCTGATACCAATGTCAAATGGAATCTCTTGGGTGTCTCTAGAATTTGTTACTGGCTTATAATCGTTAGCTGGAATTTTCAAATGCTGGAAGAATTTGTTAGGAACATCTTTGATCAATAGCCATTCGACTGGGAATATACCTTTCCATCTGGTTTGTTCACACCAGATATTCAGTGCCGTGGTGAAATCAATGGCACTTTTCATCTCAGCAATTCCACAGAATTTACCCAGGGAATTGACCAGGAAAAACAAAAAGATCTTACCGTCAACATCAGGGTTATTGGTTTTCGATAACTCCGTATATGCTTTGTCCAAGCGTCTGTTTCCCAATTCAGTAGATGTCCATATGTTATGAATAAAAGAAGCATTGACATCAAGAATATTGTAAGATTTAATTACAAAGAATTTAGATGTCTTTGGAACTGTGAATATAGCACCCGTATACGTTCTAAAAGTAAGACAACTGGGAGGTGGTGAATAAGCAGAGCCTGAAACAGCAGCATTAGCATTTATACCAGGTGTGGTGCTTTCAAAAGTGCAAGAACTATTGCCTGCAGCAGCAATTGGGTTATTACCGATAGGAGAAACTTGGGGCGCGGTGACAGCATAACTAGCATCATTGTATTGTAACTGAGATTTATCACAATTTGCAGTATTTAAGCTACAAGCAACGTTTCCAGTTTCCAATGTAAAATTAGCAAACATATTAGCAGTTTTGTTGTGGGTAACCAGATAATCATTTGACCAAATATTTGTTTTGAAAACTAATGGCAAATTATCGATCTCAGATTCAATTGACCTCAATTTTGAGAGCGATCTTGGCGTCCCATATCTATTTGAATTCAGTTGGTTGTTGCTGAAAAAAGTAGTACCATGAGAAGATGCTGATGTTGATATTGAAGAGATATCATTTAACGATGGAATATAATAGTTGCTACTGTTGTGGACGATATCATTATCATTGCTATACCTTTCTTCCTCTTTGTCTGAAATATAATTAGCAGATGAATTTTCAATTACTAGATAGTTTCTTGATGAATCAGTTGTATTGAACATGTGTATGTGAATTCAATTTCCAAAAGTGAAAGGTAAACAAAATGAAATATGTATAGAGCTTAGCAAGCCACGGGACCAATAAGTATCAGTATTGTTATTGAAAATTATGAAAATTATGAAATCTAAAATGTATGCTGTATCCCTCTGGTATTTATAATTATTTTTTTGTCTTTATTATATTTTGTGCTATTTCAAGAGCACAACAACAACAGCAGACAAAAAAAATTGGGATTTGGCAACACCCTTCGAGTGTTCAGTTTTGATATATAGGAGATAATGAGGGGACAAGTGGCTAACTTAATAGTTGATTAGAGTTTGAGTGATAAGTGTTTGTTGATGAAGTGAATCTTTTCAACAAGAATGAAAAGTGGAGACAATTGAATGGGGAGAAGACAAAAAGCAAAATCAATGATCCAGGTAAATCATAAAAAAGGGGTATTATTGAGTGTTATAGAATTGTATATGAGGCCCGTATAGTAAACGTAATCAATTTTTTAATGACTTTTGATAATTACTATTGAAACAATGACCGAACTTATAAATAAAACGTATATGCATATAATGTGGGGAGAATGAAAAGTTGTTTTTTCTACCACTCATACAATAATAGACAAAATCAAAGGGAAACTAGATCCATTCGTATACATCCTAAATAAAAGGGGGGAATAAGATAAATTGGTGGTAGAGGTAGTGCCTACACGAACATTAGGATAAATACACTGAATCCCCCAATTCCTTTCTATTGGTTGCTGTTTACTCTTTCTTCACTCTCCTTGTTTATTTTCATCTGCTGTTGCCCTTCCTTAATTCGATAGAACAGATGATTAACTTGTCACATAATGTTTATGAGTGTAATGGCATTGTTTCTTGTATACCTTGTTTTTATCTTGATGTAATTTTGTTGGTAAAAATGGACAACAAATACATTTTTGCAACCACGTAAAGTGTAAATCTTTCAAATTAGGCAACCAAATCCTTTACAACTTTTTTTTTTGCCTTCGCACTTCCTTGATTTCCACACATTTGAAAGTTTTCAGATATTATTTCATACCACAACCACTACAACTCACAACCATCGAGTACATTTATCATCTTCTTCATCCCTGGATTGATTTTCCATTTCTCTGCACAAACTAGAACTACTGAATAGCAACCAACACTTATATTCTGGACCGATAATTATCACACAAACATGGCGTATAGATTAAATCCAGTCGATGAGGACTACGTACAGGCAAAGGTAAATAAAGATAAACAGAATACAACCACCAAACTCCTGAAAATTTTCAATAAAAATCCCACAAATTATTCTAATGTTAAACTAGAGAAATTCAAACCTTGGATAACCAAAGAAATCAATAAACAATTACCTGACGATGACATAGTGATTGACTACATTTACGAATTGTTGCAAGACTATGGAAATGAACCAGGCAGGGAGTTTCCCGATATTTTGAATCTAAATTTACAATTGGCAAATTTCTTGGGAGAAAAGGAGTCAAAGGTGTTTTGCAAACAACTATGGTCCTTGATTCTAGAGGCATCGAACGAACCTGATGGTATTCCTGCAGTCTTTAAAGAAAAGAAGGAAAAACCAACCATTGTCCAGAAGAATGAGGAATCCGAGTCCACACAAAAGACAAGAACAAAAAAGACAAACTATAATAGAAGCTCTTCTCTTGTGTCCAACCTGGATAGGAAACCTCGAACAGTTGTCAACAGGGAATATGAACATCGATATACCACAACAACAACACCAGATTCCCAACACAGATACAGGTCTAGAACTGATAGAGATAGAGACGAATCAATATATAGAAGAAGGCATTAGTTTTGATAACTGTGTTGTTTTACTAATTTGAGTGTAAAAACAAGTTTATATCCACACACATAATTACAGTGTGTATTTTAGTAAAGTCGTGTAAATATCAATAATGACATAGTTTTTTTTTGTCATTCCGTTTCTCCTTCTATCTCTCATTTGGACAACGAAGAACAAAAAAAAAATTAAGCAAAAGGCGTTCACAGAGTGATTATCTGAGTCGTTCATACACCCAAGAAGTAATACACATTATATAATAACATAGAGTTAAAGATGTCAGAGCAAGCCCAAACTCAGGTCTCTGCTGATCAACAGCAACACCAACATAATCACCACCACCATCATCATCATCACCATCATAATGAAAATCAATCGCAACAGCAAGTTCCGATCGACCCCGCTGCAAATCCAGCAAATAGAATAGGGCGGTATCAAATTCTCAAGACATTAGGTGAAGGGTCATTTGGTAAAGTGAAATTGGCTCAACACTTGGGCACAGGTCAAAAAGTTGCTTTGAAAATCATTAATCGTAAAACATTAGCCAAGTCTGACATGCAGGGTCGTGTTGAAAGAGAGATTTCATATTTAAGATTATTGAGACACCCACATATCATTAAATTATACGATGTCATAAAATCCAAAGATGAAATCATTATGGTTATTGAATTTGCCGGTAAAGAATTGTTTGATTATATTGTTCAAAGAGGTAAAATGCCAGAAGACGAAGCCAGAAGATTTTTCCAACAAATTATTGCTGCTGTAGAGTATTGCCATCGTCACAAAATTGTCCATCGTGATTTAAAGCCAGAAAACTTATTGTTAGACGACCAGTTGAATGTTAAAATTGCTGATTTTGGGTTATCCAATATCATGACCGATGGTAATTTCTTAAAGACATCTTGTGGATCTCCTAATTATGCCGCTCCGGAAGTTATTTCTGGTAAGTTGTATGCTGGTCCAGAAGTTGATGTTTGGTCAGCAGGGGTTATTTTGTATGTCATGTTGTGTGGTAGATTACCATTCGATGACGAGTTCATCCCCGCCTTATTTAAAAAGATCAGTAATGGTGTTTACACTTTGCCTAATTATTTGAGTGCTGGAGCTAAGCATTTGTTGACAAGAATGCTTGTTGTTAACCCATTGAACAGAATCACCATCCATGAAATTATGGAAGATGAATGGTTTAAACAAGATATGCCAGATTATTTGTTACCGCCAGATTTATCCAAAAACAAGAATAGCAAGATTGACGTTGACGAAGATGTTATCCGTGCATTATCGGTGACGATGGGATATGACCGTGATGAAATCGTTAATGTAATTGAAAAGGCAAACAAACAAGTTGCTGCAGGAAACTCATCGTCTCAGCAATCGAAATCAAGTAATGAGATATTAGATGCCTATTTATTAATGAAAGAGAATCATGCATTGGTGAAAGACTTGAAAAAGAGTAAATCAGAAAACATTGAATCATTCTTATCCCAATCTCCACCACCAAGTCCATTCCCTAACGCAGGATCAACAAGCTCGGCTCCTGGTGTGCAGCAATCTTTAACTTATCAAACATTAGCTACAGTGCCTGACTTGTCAACGTTACCAAATTCGACCATTGCCATATTACCAACCAGTTTGCCTTCGATACATCGAGCCTATATGGCCGAAACTAAACAGAATGGTGATCCTCTGCAACAACATGCTCCTCCTCCAACTAAGAAGCTGAAAACAAGATGGCATTTTGGAATCAGATCAAGATCATATCCTCTAGATGTAATGGGAGAAATTTATCGTGCCTTAAAGAATTTGGGCGCGGAATGGGCCAAGCCTACTGAAGAAGAATTATGGACAATAAGAGTAAGATGGAAATATGACACTAGTGCACAATTTGAATGTGGCAGTGCACCAAATTTGATGAAGATGCAAATCCAATTATTCCAATTGGAACCAAATAACTATTTAGTTGATTTCAAATTTGATGGTTGGGAACTGGCACATGGAAATGCAGGTACCGATTCTCCTCAAAGTCACAGACAACAAGACCTAGATGAAGTTGGGTCATTCTCTGCTTATCCTTTCTTACATTTGGCTACTAGATTAATTATGGAATTAGCCGTAAATAGTCAAAGTGGATAAAATAAAGAAAGTAAGTACTAGCTTAGATTGTATGTCAGCAGATATGTAATATGTATGATAAATTCACAACCCATTTTTTGGATTTCTTACGCCAAAAATAATGTAAAATAATGAGCAAGCCAACAAGTTTATCGATTTTCGTGTTTCGTGGTATTTGGAATTGTCGATTCATATAAAAGAATTCGAAATTAATTGAAGATGAGCATAAATTTGTGGTTTTGGTGGTTCTTGTGTATTTGTTTACCATACTTCCTAAATAGGGTAAATTATTTACCTATATACAGGAACTACACAAAAAAAAGCCAAGTTGTTTTCATTTTTTTTCCTTTGGAAAAGAATAAAAATGGCAGCCAAATAAAATTCTCTACTACTACTACTACTACTATTAATCCTTTCCCATTTTTATTATAGCTTTGGTGTTGCTATTTTTTTTTTTCTGGTTCTTTTGATTTCAAACACAAACAATAAATTCAACCAATTTTAATGATTCAACTTTCAAGAAACAATTAAAGAAAGATTATTCAAGACAAAAAAAAATAAATACAACTTCAACTTCTTTTTCTTCTTCTTCAACTTATTTAATTTATATCAATTCGTTCGTCCATATACCTTGACAATTCTTGATCGTATTCGAAATTAAGATTACTACTATTAAAACTAATTACATTTCAATCAACTGATTCCGAAATCTCCAAAGAAATTTTTCAATCAACATCCTTACTAGCAAGCAACCACAACCTGAAAAGATTTGTTTTTTACTTATTCAGTATTCTAATAATCATTGCCTACACATTTTCATCCAATAGCTTTAGAGTATTATACCCAAATATCTTTTGCACATATTCCTCATAGTCAATTACGTAAAAAAGGTGTGCAAAGTGGAAAAAAAGTTACAGAAGAAAAAAAAAGAAATAATTACAGTAGTAAAGGGGTGGTAACTATTGAGTGTTTGACATTACGACATCCAATCAATTAGGACCTATTCATTTACTTTTTGCAAATACAACCATCACCAGTCTAGTTGAACAATACATAGGACATATAAAGTCCATACACCCATTTGACAAGATTATCAGTACTGTCAAGAAAACTCACTATAAAACAACTACTTTTAGACGATGATACTGATTGACTTACTTGACAATTCAGGCACTAGTATGCCAGCTGAAACCTCGATAAAGCTACATGAGGTGATCAAATTTATATCTAAAAGTAAGAAAATGACTGTTCTTACTGGAGCAGGAATATCATGTAATGCGGGAATACCCGATTTCCGTTCATCAGATGGATTATATAACATGGTGAAAGCCAAACACCCCAAAGCAGTCGTCAGAGGTCAAGACTTGTTTGATATTTCTCTATTCCGAGATGAAATGTCTCTTTCTGTATTTTGCACTTTTATGGAATCATTATACAAATCATCATTGAATGCTAAACCAACAGAGACTCATAAATTTATTAAAATATTAAAAGATAAAAACAAGTTATTGAGATGCTATACCCAAAACATCGATTGCATAGAGCAACATATCAATTTAAAACTAGGTATAAATTTGCAAGAGTTTGATAATAACAAATTCAAGCAAGTTTGGAACCAATTAGATGTTGTACAGTTACATGGGAACTTACACAAATTGTCATGTACTAATTGTTTCAGTCAATTCAATTGGAACGAGGAATTCCAAACCTTGTTAGCCAATGGGCTCAATCCAGAATGCTCTAAATGCATGGACAAATACCAACAAAGATTATACCTGGGCAAAAGACTAACAGGACAAACAATTGGGTTATTAAGACCTGATATTGTATTGTATGGAGAACATCACCCTCAAATGGAAATTTTGACCCAAGGGTTAAATTCTGATTTGAAAAGCAGACCTGATTGTTTGATTATTATGGGGACCAGTTTAAAAGTTGCTGGTGTCAAGTCATTGGTTAAAAGTCTAAGCAAAATTATCCATAACAAAGGTGGGAAAGTGATATATGTGAATAAAACTAAACTAAGTGCAAGCTCATGGAAGAATTATATTGATTACGAAGTGGTGTCAGATTGTGATGAGTTTGTCAGAATGTTGAAAACAGAGATTCCTGATTTGTTTTTGACGCAAGAACAGTTGGATTCAGAGAAATTGAACCAAGTTGCTGTTAAGGGCAGCAGTTTGAACAAGCCAGTAGTCAAACAAGAAGTTAAAGTCAAGATTGAACCAGGAATTAGACAAGAAGACGCTATACAATATTCACCTGAGAGAGAGGTAACAATTAAACAAGAGCCAAATGTTAAACAAGAGCCACTAGTCAAACGAGAGGTTCAGACTGTGAGTGTCAAAGAGGAGCCAATTCCCACACCGCCTACAACTCCACACAAACCAAAACAAGCAGCTAAACTAAAAAGAAAGCTGCCTGATGAAATCAGTGCCAATGAAGTCCATTCAAGAGTTAAAAGACTACGTCCAAGAAATGATCAATTAAGCTCTCCTGCTTCTTCCATAAATGGAAGCGAAGAAGAAGAAGAGGATGAACCTGTGGCTAAAGTGCTATTTGAAAATGCTAGAAAAGGAATTACTTTGGATCAGCATTAATGGTTTCAGAGTTGGAAATTATGTAAACATTATGTAATATTAATGAATCAATCGCAATGACTGAATGTTATGACACACACATATATATACCAATTATAACCTGTAGAAGATACTTTTGTTGAATTAATGGCAAATTTCCGGTCGTTAGTTTTTTTGTTTAACATACAATGCGCAGCGGTTCGGACAATAGTTTTTGTTTAAAGCATTTTACACTTTAATATCGAGGGCTATTTTTTCTTTCCTGTCTCTCCGCCCTTTTTTTTTTTACAGCAATCATTTCTTTTCCCATATTATACAACACTTGTGTCGCATCTTAACCTGACGTTGCATTATAAAATCAGTTCATAGATATAATCAAGCATATCTGACAACCAAGTTATTCCAGAAGATTTTTCGTCTTGTTTATTGGTGTCAGTTCTTGTCTAGATTCAGATTCATCCCGCGTTAAATAACAGCAATTTGTTTTTAAACAAAATGGAACAGGTGTCGTCTATTTTAAGTAACATATTATCAGTAGAAGAGGGGACAACACAATCATACCCACAATCCAAAACACTGCTGAATCGTAGTTCAATTGATGAGTCCCTGGAAACATTATCAAAGAAACCACAGCGAAGATCCAAAGATTTTGATTTTTCTTCATTTTGGAAAACAAGTGATAAAGAACAAGATACAACTAATGGCGAAGACAGAAAAAATGATTTTGAAACTATTGGAGATAAGACATCAAAGAAAACACTATCCAACTCCTTAGAGCTGGAAGGCAATGCCACTACTGTACCATTACCAGCCCCAAGTTCGTCTTCATCAGCACAATATATGGCAGATAAGTTAATGGAGAAAGTGATTTCAATGATGATTTCGAATGAAGTGGTTGATGAACAAACAAGCAAGATTCTTCAAGACCGAATAGAAATGCAGAAACAACGTCCGCCATTGAGTATTGCCTTGATGCAGAATAACAGTAATGAGTTACACCGACGCAATTCCGATATGTATATTTTCATTGATCATGTACAAAAGTTTTTCAGTTGGCAGGATCCTTTCTATACAGTGGCATGGTTGTTAATTATTACTCATTTAATTTTGAATCCATATTTATTTACTGTTTTGCCATTAGTTCAATTGATCACTTCAACATTGGTGCCACATTATTTAATGATTTATCCACCAGATGGTGTTGCCAATCAAGAATATTTGGAGGTAAACCCAAAACCTTCAGACAAGCCATTGAATTTATACAAGGTACCTAAACCTGTTCCCTTGTTTTCTCGTGAATTTTTCATGAATTTCACAGACACCCAAAATTTTATGACTTTGAATATCAAATTGTTTGATTTTACAGTATGGTTAACATCGGATTATTTATATTTCAAAAACGAACAAATCACATCGGGAATATATGTGATTTGCATAGCTATGATATTTGGGAACCTATATTTATTGCCATATATTGTTCCATTCCTATTGAATCATTTTATAATTGTACAACTATATTTCATTTTTAATATCTGGGCAATCACAGCAATTTTACATCCTTATCCACGAGGATTGTTATTAGAATGGATCTATAAAGAAGACACGAGGTTGAACGTACAACATTTTGTTAATAAAATAGAAGATAAGTTGACTAAGTTTATTGTGAAAACCCCCACATTGGAACAATCCATAACAAACACAGATTTACAACATGCAACTAAAGATATTGGATCAAGTAACGAAATTTTGGAAGATAATGATACTAAATATGTTGAGATATATGAACTACAAAAGTTGAATACTAAGAATAAAATGTGGGAAGCTGTTGGATTTACACCTAATTTTTATACTACAAACGATGTGATTCGAAGATATAACAGTGCCATACAAGAATTAGAACAGAATGATAAATCGCATACACATTCTAATGAGGACCCACAAGAACCTCACAAATTACCTTTGCTTAAACGAGATACACTCTCTGAGATTAGTCCACCACAGAACTACAAGTTCATCCCATCAGAAAAATGGAAAATAGATTACGATATTAGTACTTGGGTAGAAAATAATTTAATTCAAGATCTTGTTATTATAGATGACGATGAAAAATGGGCATATGATGTGATCACTGAAACAAATCAAGACCAAAAACAGGAAATAGAGGGGAAACAACTCGATAAGGCAATCAATGAAATGACTATGGATGAAATTGAGAAATTTACAGATTTAACAAAAAGTACAGAGTTCTTCCGAAGAAGAAGATGGATTCGAAAAGTGACAAGAATGAATTATAAAGATCTTAAAGAGGAATCGGTGCCAATAAGTTCTATTAGTGCTTGGGTATAAGTTTTTGGTGGTACATCAATGTGAATGGGCGACAATATTTTTGTGTGAAATGGTTAAGTGATCTGACTATTATCGGATTTCAGTTGAAGGCAGTTTGTAATAGATTCAAGGTTTATTAGTCTACGCTAGGGTTGAGAAATGTGATATTGATACCAATAAATGCATAGTAGTTGATAGATTATTTGTTTGTTTTCCGTTGCCGTATATTAAAAATAATATCATTTGCTTTTGATTTTGGCGAAAACTATAGAAGAATTCAAAATCAATTAAAAATAATATCTACTTTGTGGGGTTATAACTCTTTTTTGTATTCAACCAATTATTGATCAGGTAATTTTTGAGACTCGGTGGTATGGTTGGAGTAATATCCCTTTGATTTTTGTTAGGAATGACTTACGAAATCGGTCTTGTAAAATACAGGCTAATCATGTACATTATTATCTCGTAGTGCTAGCGAGGGCCAACGGAACTTTAAGTAGCAATACCGATTTACAAATTAATGTATTATTGTTAAAAAACAAATTTAAATAAATGTCACAAAGTCTTTACCTAAAAAAGTATTACTTATAAAAACTATATATCTTTTACATCAGCCATACCAAAAGAACCATTATGGTATTTGTTGATGGTGGTCCATTAGTGGTGTCAGAGAAATGGCAAAAATTTTCAAAGAGGTATCTTGATACTCATCTCATTTTATTTATTCTAAATTAATTATGTATTCATTTGAAAATCATTGATTTTCAAGAGTCTATCCTGTAACCCCAGAACAATGAATTTATAAAGTGTAACAAAAGATGAAATTATTTTAGATTTACATTAAGAAATGCCAAGAATAAATACAGCCCTAACCAAAAAAAAACCAATTTGCTATATCATTATAATAGAAGTTAATTTCTTTTCTCCAATTATCGATAATCATCTGTATCACATTAATAAACGGCAAATACTGTGATTGGATGAACCCTAAAAGTTTTTTAGTACATCGATTGAGATTTTTTTTTTTTGGTGCCATGCAACACAAAACTTAAACAATGTGATTAATATAAAACTTGCATCCCCCACTCTTCTGTTACCAATTCTACTTAGTGAATATCATCTTCATCGACCCCCCACTTTCTGACTGAAAAAATTAATCATCTGTATTACTAGGGCTATTAGTAGCGATGTTAATTATGAATTGTGTCAAAATTATATTTCTGCCAATCAAAATACATCAAAAAAAGTCTTGTCAGGAACAAACGGGCCGAGAAAAAACAAAAAGCAGCTAAAATATTTTTTTCTTTGTTGCGTGTACGTGCGCTTTGATGCGAATAGACTGATTAAATAGATAAAAATAGTTAATTCCGCTTTCGACTATGATCGGATCGAAAACACTAAATCTTCTCTTCCTCAAATGGTAAAAACTTCCAAAGACTAATATAAAGAAAACTTAAAATAACTTTGCTACTTAACCATAAGTAAATATAAAACAAATTAGACATGTTGTAAATTAGTACAGTATGTACCAAATTCTATTGTATTGCTTCTTAAAGTGCGTACAATCAGATAAATCAAAGCAATGAAACAATGCTTTCCCCTTTTTGTGTCGCTTTGATCGTCTAGATTAAATTAGCAAAATTGCAAATCTAATTAATTAACTATGCTATTTGCGTTATGTACATTACTGCTTATAGTTAATAGACTAATTTTGAATTAAAAGAAGAAAATTTTTTCATGACTTTGATTCAATGAGCTTCCTATTGGCTAAATAACTTTTTACTCCACTTCTTTCGTGCTCTATTGTTCTTTCTATTTTTTTGTATATCACCCTCCAAAAAAGTTATTTTGTATAAATAGGCAACAATATCCCTTGAAACAAAGTCAGGTTGTAACTCTTGGTCTTCTCTTTTCTTTTTTTGTAAATACAGATCTATCAAGGGTTAACCTCTATTGTTCCATCACTTCCAATGAATCTCGTAATTGCTTACTTTTTGAGTTGGGTCTTTTTCGCGACAAGCGTCAAGGCAGGTAAAAATGCCAAATTCGAACTTTATGGTGATATCACAAACTTTTTTACCTGTAACCTTCAAATAAGTCTGTCAGTTTCCTATTGTGCAACTCCATATAATGCTACCTGTTTATGTGCCAATAAAAATGCTTTAGCTACATACGCTGGTTGTTTGGCCTTTGATAATCGAAACACAACTACAGCTGTAAATTATATGATGAATTACTGTGAAGAAAATGGTAATGTCACTGTTGAAAAAAATTGGTATGAGAAATCGTACCAATATTTTCTTTCTAATGCCAAAACTGAAAAAGAAATCCCCAATTTCAATAAAACTATCCCCATTGATGTGCCATTCAAACTTGATGAAGCTGAAATGAAACTATATGAAAGAGCTTATAAACAGTTTTTGGGTAACTATGATGATTCTTTGTATTATGGAGCAGGTATCTTGGGTTATTGGTTATTAATTATGTGTATTGGGGCTATTGTCAATTGGGGTAAAGTTATGTTTCCAAGTTTGACCAAGAAACTAACTTCAAAACCTATTAACTTGTGGAGACAATACGTTTCCATGCCAGCAACTTTCCGCAAAAAGAAAGCTGAAGAGCTTAGAATCTTTAAATTTTTTGATTCTTTAATTCCATCAAGATTTGAGTCAATCGTTATTTTTCTATTCTATATTGTGGTATTGATGATCCATGCTATGAACATGCATTACGTTGATGGTGATCCAGTGTTTGAAAATAATAAATATAATTCACAAGCAAGAAATGTTGCTGATAGAACAGGTATCACTGGAACAATAATGATGCCATTGGTTTTTCTTTTTTCAAGCAGAAACAATTTCTTGCAATGGTTGACAGGTTGGAATTATAGTACTTTTGTCACTTATCATCGTCACATTGCCAGAGTCATGTTTATTTTGATTGCCTTGCATTCTATTCTTTTCACTGTCTTATTACGTGATGATATGAGTGAGTTTTCTGAAACATATATGATTTGGGGTGTTCTTGCTACTGTTTCTGGTGGGATCATTTTATTCCAAGCAATGTTATTTTTCAGAAGACGTTGGTACGAGATATTTTTGCTTATTCATATATTATTTGCTGCATTATATGTTGCCGGTACTTGGATTCATGTTGATGAATTAGGGTACGTTTGGTTTGTGTATCCTGCTGTTGCCGTATGGTGTGCTGATAGAGTAGTTAGAATTGCTAGATTGGTGATATTTGGTTTCCCTAAAGCCCGAGTCTCATTATTAGCAGACGACACTATAAAAGTGGAAATTTCTAAACCAAGCTACTGGAAAACTATACCCGGTGGTCATGCATTTATTCATTTTTTGAAACCTACATATTTCTGGCAAAGTCATCCATTCACTTTTGTGGAATCACCAGCTGATACTCATATTATTTTGTACTGTAAAGTCAAAGGAGGTATCACCCATAGTTTATACCAATTATTAGTACGCAGCCCTGGGCAAGCCATTACCATGAGAGTAGGAGTCGAAGGCCCTTACGGAGAACCAACTCCTGCTAGATATGCCGATACTGCTGTTTTCATTGCTGGAGGTAATGGTATTCCTGGTATTTATTCAGAGGTTATGGATATGGCTCGTAGAATGCCAAATGAAACCAAGAACGCTATGAAGTTGTACTGGATTATTCGTGACTACAAATCATTAGAATGGTTTAACAATGAGCTTACTTTGTTAGGAAACACAAACATTGAAACAACAATTTACGTTACCAAGCCTGATTTATCTAATTTGTTAACTGGTGATGGTAGTGACGATACTAGTTCCAAAAAGGAATCAGATAGTCAAGATATGAATCTCGAGAGTAAAGAGTCGTTGCAAGGTGTTGACTTGGTCAAATCTAGATTTTCACATATCACGTTTAAGGAGGGAAGACCAAGCATTGAAGACATAGTTGACTTAGAAATTAAAGAATCAAATGGATCTGTTGCTTTTGTTGCTTGTGGACATCCAGCTATGGTTGATGAGACTCGTTACTTTTGTTCAAGAAATGTTGACAACCCTCAAAAGAAAAGAGTTGACTTTTATGAACAAGTTCAAGTTTGGACCTAGAATGATAGTATTATTTCCTAATAATTTTAATATTGTTTTGAAGATATATGGGGCGTGGGAATGGCTGTGTATCTTTGTTTATAGTTAGTATATGTGTATACATACGTTAATAGAGTAACATATTTAGAATGTTACTTGTTTTTTTGAATATAACTTATATAAAAAAGTAGAAATAGCTTTTGGATAAAATCACGTACTTTTATAGTTTTCAGTTTTGCCGTCTACTTTATGACTTATCTTTTTGACATTATATGTGTAGATTTTGTGTAATTTACATCAATGTACATTTTGACAGTTCAAGGGTGTGGCTGAAATTTCCGAGTCGGAAACAATCAATAATTGGCTAAAATATATTAGCACAAGCTTTGGTGAATTTTTATCACATGTGAAATACAACTGATTTGCGCTGATTTAGGTTTAATACAGAAGACGACAACAATCAAGTGTCTTCGTCTAAGATATTCATTGGTTCTTTTTATTTACTTACGAATTTATCGTAGTTTGTAATCATTGCTAGGTGATAATGCATTCTTGATCAGTTCTACTGATCTGCAGAATTTTTTAAACACTGTTGAAGAAAATTCCTGTAAAATCGATTCAAAATAAAATCATTGAGGAGTGTTCATGCTTAGATGTGTATTTACACATTTGCAACTGCTTGTATATCGCTTAAACCTTTCTCGAAAAATACTAATCGTAATTGAAGATCAAGGCTTTGATTGATTATGTTAATTAGACTTTTGACTCTAGAATTATTTGCGTCCTTTGTAATACCAACAACTGTAAGCAATTTGAATACAACATTATTTCAATTTGAAGACTAATCAAAGATTTATTTGCTTACACTTGCAAGTAAATCGGAATCGGTGATGTTTGAATTGATCATTCGATCCGGTTGTCAAACATACTTCATTTGTATGCAGATACTATGGCACTACTTTTGCGCATGTACTAATCATATATGTATAGTAAAACTTATATTGCTTGCTTGAAGTACATACACACAGTACAGTAGTTTTGTGTCTTCTCTCTTATCTCTTTGATCTTACGATTAATCTTCCAATTAACAATATTAATGAATAAATACATTTCAAATGTGGGTACCAGAATTAAAATTGATTTTCACAATTAACAGAGCAATTTAGTGAGTCGACTATGCTATTAATTTAAGTAACAACAGTAATCTGTCGGTATCGTATCTGTAAAGTTTTTTCATTTTATCCTTCTAAACCATTGAATAAAACTCGATGTGATTGGTTTGTAGTAGAAAAATCCAATAAAACCTTCTAAAGTTGGAACACAAATAATAAAACAATGAATGAATATAATGAGCTCATTTGTTTTATAGATTAGGCTTAAAACAATGAAGAAATAACAGTATATGCATTTCACATTAAATTAGAAAATTCCTCAACTGTCTTGAGGAACTGCTCGGAACTAAATTACCTCAGATTACAAAGTTAAATTATAATGATTGGCTAGTTTCATTGGATTGTAGAAATTGCAAATCGGTTAACATTTCACATGAATCTAAAGATAGTTTGACTTCTCTCAGTTAGTATATTGCGATTAAATGATAAAATAGATAAACACACGCCCTTTCATTTTGTGATGGGTACAACTAAAAATAAAAACAGCCGTTCCTGTATATTGCTGGCTTAGAAAAGATATCACAAAATGCACTTTTGTGTGTACTATTTTTCATAAAGTACCCTAATCATCATTCTTTGTGGAACAAGGCGGGAAAGAGGAAGCTCAGTAATGCAACAACAACAAAAACAACATCGATAACTAAAATTTCAATAAATTGACATTAGACAAAATAATGACACAAACATACATCAACAAGATTGCTAACAATGGAGAGAGAGATTTATAATTCCCAAATTAGGACTAAAAGTTTTTATTATTGTTTTGGTTTTTGGTTTCAATAACGGTAATTACTATCATTGGCTAAGTTGCTTAACCTTCTATCCCTTGTGGACATGTTAAAGCTCAATTACGTTGATTTTTAAGTGTACTAGCATTTGATGAAACTCAAGGAAAGAACTATTCATTCTGACTATTCTAATTTGTGCCTCTCAACTGTTATTGTGTGTTCAATAACAGACTAAACTGAAATTTCATTGACTCCTGTGCTTTTTCTTCCCCCACACAGCCTTCTCCCTTCCTCGCCGCCCCCCTTTCAACCAATTTTTGAAGGATTAAAAGCAATTTTAAGGAATCAAATCTGTTTAATTCAGTTGAGTCAAAAATTATATGTCAGGAACCAAACAACAAGAAAAAAAAACAAGGAAGAAGAAAACCAAGAAATTGTAATATACGGTGAAAGTTCATTTAATTAAACTTTTTAACTACTCAAACTGCGAATATATGTTGTGCTCCATATTAACAATACCAAAACTTGAAAGCTGAAATTGCTCAACTATTGATTGGTCAGATGTTATATGTTCGAACATTTCTATTGTTCTGATACAGTACTACGAAAATTGAATTTACAACTTAGAAGGTTTTTAATTTTTTTCTTTTTTTTTTTTCATTGAAATTTAAGTATTAAAACATCAAAAATTTCACTCAATTTTGTGTAATTTTTGTTGATGATTCAGATAAATCAATTTTTTTTAGCCGTCATACAGATTGCGGCAAAATTATGTTAACAACCATAGTAATAATGAATTGAAGGCTGCATTGCCAAAATTAATTAGAATAACAGTAAAAAGATCTGTGGAAATCATCTCTCCCTTTATGTATTTTTATTTTTTGCAAATCGTTCATTGGATATATCTTCTGTTCATTTATAATACCCTGAATTTTTAATTAATTAGTTTAGAGGTATAAATAATAGGAACAATAACCTTTAAGATTTAACAATGAGAATTTGTTTTGTTGTCACTATTTTCTGATTTTTAATATATTCTTCCTTCTTTTTTATTTTCTTCATCTAGATTCACAAAAGAAGGTCTCCAACAATTCGTCAACTCAAGATGAAATTCATAATTGCTTATTTAATAGTTGGATTTTTGTTTGCAACTACCACCAATGCAGCCAAACCAAGAAAATATGAACGGTATGGTCAGTTGAAATCATTTTATGCTTGTAATTATCAGATTGGACAATCGGTTTCCTTCTGTCGGTCCCCTAGAAATACGACTTGTTTGTGCTCTAGTGAAAATGCTTTGGCAACGTATGCTGGATGCTTTGCTTATGACAAAAGAAACAAAACCGAAGTGGTAGACTATTTGGTAGAATACTGTGAAGAAAGAGGTAATGTCACTATTGATAAGGATTGGTATGAGAAATCGTACCAAAACTTTCTTGAGAAGGCTAAAACTGCACAAGAAATCCCCAATTTCAATAAAACTATCCCGATCAATGTGCCATTCAAACTTGATGAGGCTCAAATGCAACTCTATCAAGAAGGATACAATCATTTTATGGGTAACTACGATGATTCATTGTATTACGGGGTTGGTGCTTTAGGTTATTGGTTGTTGATTATGTTGTTTGGAGCAATTTTCCATTGGAGTAAATTCTTATTCCCAGGTTTAACCAAAAAACTAACTTTTAAACCCATTAATCTTTGGAGAGAATATGTATCGATGCCTGCTACGTTTAGAAAAAAGAAAGCTGAAGAGTTTAGATTTTTAAAGATTTTTGATTCTTTAATCCCAACTAGATTTGAATCAATAGTTATTTTCTTCTACTATGTCTACACCATTGTTTCCCATGCAATTAACATGGAAGCTTTAGACAACGACCCAGTGTTTGACAGTAAATATAACGCACAGATAAGATATTGTGCTGACAGAACAGGTATTACTGCAACTATTGTCATGCCATTGGTTTTCCTTTATGCTGGTAGAAATAATTTTTTGCAATGGTTAACTGGTTGGCAATATCAAACCTTTGTTGCTTACCATCGTCATACTGCTAGAGTTATGTTCTATTTGGTTGTCATTCATGCAGTATTATTTACAGTTGCCTTAGCAGATTACTATTCTACAGATGTCAAAGAAACTTATTTGATTTGGGGTATCATTGCTACCATTGCCGGAGGTATAATTCTTGTTCAAGCTATGCTTTTTTTCAGAAGACGTTGGTACGAAATCTTTTTATTTATTCACATTGTTTTAGCTGCGTTATGGGTTGCTGGTGCTTGGATCCATGTTGAAGAGTTGGGTTATATTTGGTTTGTTTATCCAACAGTTGCTGTTTGGTGTTTTGATAGGGCCGTCAGAATTGGAAGATTGATTGTTTTCGGATTCCCTAAGGCACAAGTTACTTTAATGGCTAACGAAACTTTAAAAGTTGTCATTCCAAAACCAAGACATTGGAAGTCTGTCCCTGGTGGCCATGCTTTTATTCATTTCATCAGACCAACGTGCTTTTGGCAAAATCATCCTTTCACTTTTGTTGAGTCTCCAGATGGTAAGAGTATCCTTGTCTATTGCAAAGTCAAAGGAGGAATCACTCACAGTTTATATAGATACTTGTCCAACAATCCAGGTCAAACTGCTTCCATCAGAGTTGGTGTTGAAGGACCATATGGTGAACCAACTCCTGCTAGATATGCTGATACAGCAGTATTTGTTGCTGGTGGTAACGGTATTCCAGGTATTTATTCTGAAGTTACAGATATGGCTAGTAGAATGCCAAAGGAAACTAAAACTGTCATCAAATTGTATTGGATTATCCGTGAATACAAGTCTTTGGAATGGTTCCGTGACGAGCTCATGGAATTGGCAAATACCAACATCGAAACAACTGTCTACGTTACAAAACCAGAATTATGTTGCTCATCTACCGACGACGGTAGTGATGATGCTGGTTCCAAAAAAGAATATGTTGCACACGAGATTAAAGCAGAGGGTGATGAATCTTCTCAAGGTCCAGAATCTATTAGATCTAGATTATGCCATGTAACATTCAAAGAAGGCAGACCTTGTATTAAAGATATGGTTGAAACCAATTTACACGAGTCAAATGGTTCTGTCGCATTTGTCTCCTGTGGTCATCCAGCTATGGTTGACGAATTACGTTATTTCTGTTCTAAAAATGTCGATAACTCCGAAAAGAAGAGAGTCGATTTCTATGAACAAGTTCAAGTTTGGACTTAGTATATAGGCTTTTTTCTAGTTTTTTTTAGAAAGTCTGAATTTATATTTATCATATGGTTTATAAAAGATGTTTAAGTATACAGTAATACTTGTTGTGATTTGTAAACCATGTTATTCAGCAAACACTAAGCTAACCCAAATACAGAGTCTGTTGAGTAGGAGTAGTCTGAGAAATATGGTCCACTTGAAGGATACAATCTTTAGGTTGACTGTGTATATTTTCAAAATTGCTATCGTTTATTTCAAAAACTCCATCAAATCTAATGAATTTAACTTTGATTCCTCAGTTTTCTTCTTCTTCTTATCCTGTAGCAAATTACTCAAACTATTCATTTTTCTCTTTTTGCGTCTTTCCTTTGATTTTGAATTGTTTACATTATTTTCTTCATTGGTAGATTGAACAACTGCAGGTTTTACAATTGGTTCTACTTTTTCTTGCTTTTGAATCAAGCCATCATCGAATACGGAATGTCGACATGCTAAACATCTAGTTCTCAATTTCCGTATCTTCTGTTTAGTGTAAACAACACGTATAGATACTGTTAATCCGGGAATAAATAAATTGCCACATTTCAAGCAAAACTTCTTTAATACAGAATCAGGTAATGTTTGTGTTTGTTGTTCTTCTTGTTTATGATATAGTAGTGAATATAGTTTTGAAAAAGGTGAATCTATCTTGGAATGAGCTAAATTGTAAAGGTGTATTAGTTTTGATTCGGACTGATTCAAAGGTTTTTTGGGAACTGGTGCTTTGGTTGGTTTTATTTTGGATTCAGAGGCTGTGGTGGTGGTTGGAGATCTAGCTGGTAATGACCCCTCTAGTGAATTTGTGGCTTGCTTCATTATAAGGCGTAAAGCTCAAGACCTAATTAATTCAATATATAGAATAGAAATCCTTGATGGGTAGTAGAAGTATACGTTTGAGTTAGCCGTACTAGCTTTTTCTTTAACCTCTTCTCATTACCTATGTGAAGATTTTTCTGGAGTCTAATGGATCACGTGATAAAACTGAAACTAAGAATTTTTATAAAAAACGATGCCACCTAACGAACGGCAAGGTATTTTTGCTCAACCTTTAATTATTTTTAGATGTTTTGTATCCATATAATTACAAAAATCCATCAAAAATACACGTACTATAGTGTATTACAAATGAGAAGATTTCATTGGGTAAAAATTAACAAAAACAATTCGAATATATCGGCAAAGTGTTCCAAGAAAGTTTTTGTGTGGTGTTAACAAACCGAAAAAAAAATTTGTTTAATCCTGAGCAATCAGATTCTTGGCCGAGATGGAAACATGGATTCCTTATCTATGAGCATTTTATGCAGAAGTTTTCAATAATCTTACGATTAATTGTTTTGAGCAGATTTTCTGTGGTTATTCGCCTCAATTTACAGTTTATATACCCAACAAGGAACATGTCTTAAGAGCTTCGTAGACAAATCAAAATTGCTCGTCAAACTCCGTAAGTCAAATTAATTCTGGAAACGGCTATTAGAGAAAATGAATGGATCGATTTTACTCGTCCAGAAGTAAGAATTTGTATTTCAATTGTAATTCAGTAATCCCGTTCTGAAATTGATAATTTTTCTTGATATTTCGGAAATGTAGATAGAGATAAGCTAAAAAACCTAAATGATATCCAATTACAATTTTGCCAATTATCATCAAATTGCTAAGACGGTGATTGTTATTGTGCTAGAAGTGAGAATACACTATCACCCATCTAACCCTTTTCCTATCTATAATTTCTTATTTACGTACAATATCACATGTGTATTTTTTGGTACCAACTCAACAAAATAAAGCAGAATAATACAATAGAGCTCTGCAATGATAAGAGACATTACTATATAACTATACAAATAATGTATTGTGTGATGTCGAATAGAATTATGAAACACGAATTTTCATTGGGTGCAAAACTGATAAAGAAGAAACACGGAGAAAAGAGAAAAAAGAGAAGAAAAAAAAAAACACTGCCACAAAAGAGTGCGAAATTCGGTTTTGTTTGTTCAATGGGTTGACTGTCCAATTAAAACTGTTTAAATTCTGCTTACATTTTATTCTCGGTTTTGTGGTGGCATTTTAAATTGCACGCAAAATATTTACCATTTCTACGTCCATAAGGAACGACAACAACAATAATTAATATGTATGAAAGTTACAAATTAGATAGAAACCTTTACCGAGAGTGATCGGCTGACTTGTATTTTTAGCAGAAGTTTCCTCTTGAAATGCATGTTTAAATTTGACACATTTTCCTTTGCCTTTTTTTTTTTGCTTTTTACCTTTCTATATATAAGGTGATATTATACTTCCTTATAAATTTTATTATTTACTACTTCACTAATTTTCCTGTGTTAGTTTACATTTTTACACACACAAATATACATACACATTTTTATTCAACCCACCAACAAAGACTTATACAAGACAGCTCAACTATGATCATGACCACTATACCAGTTAAGAATCGTTTGAAATTAATAATACCACAACCGCCTAAAGGTGGCAGAATACTAAAAACATGTACCAGATGTCGACGTCATAAAACCAAATGTGATGCACAAGATACCAACCCTTATCCATGTTCACATTGTTTCAAAAGAAATTTGGATTGCACATTGGAAACCATATCGAAAACTGGTGGCAAAATAACTTCATTGGATATTGTAGAAAGGTTATCTGTTCAAGTGACCGATTTAAAAGAAATTTTGGATAACATCATTAATAGAAGAAACCAAATGGTTGAATTGTTGATTCAAAGAGGTAAACTGTTGGAAAACTTTGATGATGATATAAATTCAACTACCACATCAATACCAGAACCACCAAAATTGGATAGCCCCAAAGTATATACCCCACCAGTAGCTGAAATACAGTCATGTATATCTACACCTGCTCTTTCACCAGAAGTTTTCCCTTCCAAAGCTGATTTGGAAAGTCCCGCCAGTAATTCAAAATTCATTACAGCATGTAACAAACAATTCAAAGCAGTTACCCTTACCCATAAACAAGCATTAAAACATTTCACCAATTATGAAAATAATTTCAATCATTATCTACCTATTTTCCCACATGAATTCTTTACAAGTTTAGATTTGGTGGCGTTTCATAAAGAGAATGAATTGTTATTTTGGTGTATTATGTTGACGTCACTTTTGAATCAAAAACAAATGTATCATGAATACCAATGCTTGGCTGAACATGTTAAATATCTTGTTGTTAAAAAATGTTGGCTAAATACTCCAAGGTCAGTATATGTAATTTCATCATTATTGATTTTGACAACATGGCCACTACCAAATTATAAGAATAACATTGAAGACAACATATCTGTCAAATTCATATCGACAATGAAATCATTATCATATCAATTTGGGTTACACAAGTTGGAATTCATTAATGAATTTAGTCATAAAACAAAAATGGATTTATCACAAGAAATCAATTCCAATAATTTAATTAGGGAAAGAATTTATAAATTTGTTAATGTGGTTTCAAATTATTGGATGATTAATTTAGGTATTTCCAATAATAACTATAATGGGTTCACTCAAGATTATATAATCAATAAAGCATCAAACATTGATATCTATAAAATGGATGAATTTGATGAACCTGATCAATATATTAATTGCATGTTGAAGATATCCATGATTCAATCTAAACTAAATGAAAACATGAACAATCTAATTGGTGATTCAAATGAATCGATCTTGCTATTACCTAATCAAGCTAATACTTCCAAATTAATCAATTTTAATATGTTTGAAATTATTATCAATGATTTAAATAAATTAAAATTGGAAAATATTGATTCTATTCATAAAGATTTAATTGATATTTCTATATATTATTCCAAATTACAACTTTTCATTTACTCAATGTCATATTCGGAAATATCATTCACGGAATATCAAATTTATTTAAGTAAATTATTGAAAGTTTGTTTCCAAATTATAGAATTAATTGATTCAATACCTAATTTCAATTTACAACAAATGCCAATATTTTATAAATTCCCTATAGAATTAACTATTTTGACATTATTAAGAATTTTCAAATCTCCTGTGTTGAATACTGTTGAAGATTATAAGATTATTAAAAATAATGGATTTGCTAAATTGTTTAAACTCCTATTTAAAGATAATAATTGGAAGTTTGTGAATATCAAGATTTGGAAAATTATTGAAAAATTCAATCAATTGGATAATATGTTTATATTAGGAAATCAAGGAAACTCTTTCTTCTTGATTGATAAAATGAAAAATTATCTTGTTGGTAGTTTAAATTATGAGTTAATATGGTTGATCTATAAAAATCAAAGAAATTCTACACAAACGCTAGAAAATCAACAATATCAAGAACCTAATTTATCATTTTATAATCCCCATGTCATTGAATATTTGAAATCTAATGAATCTATATTCTGAAAAAACAAAAATAGCTATATAGTTTAATGAAAAAAAAAAAAGAACTAATCTACAGTTTTTCTATTTTCTATCTATCCATTGAGCATTTAATTTCTTGTTAAACACAAATGGTTTTGAAATAATAAATCCAGCAAATAATACCACAATAGTAATCAGCAATTTGATTTTATCAAAACCTTTATTCAATAAATCAAATGACGATGAAGGTTGAATCACACTACAAAATTGATTTTCATTATTAAAATAACAAATCACTGATGTTGATTCAAATAATGTCGGTTTCACAAGTATGGACCCTTTAGCACCAGCATCATTACCGCTGTTTAATTGATATTTATGATTCAAAACTTGGAATGTTGTTTTAGCAATTATTGGATCATAAGGTACCATGTTAAAATCATTACCATAATCAGCAGCTTTAACTTCATGTTCTGGTCTTCTACTATTCAAAATGAATTTAGGAATTTCAATCAAACTTCCCAGTTCGGTGAGTGCAACTATAGATTTGAGGGTAATACCATATAAAGATCTAGTTGATTGCAATTGTACAATACGTTCTGGATAAATAAATGACTTAGTGGATACTTTATCGATTGTTTTCAGCGAGGCGATCCCAGAAGCATCAGATGAAAATTGAGCGTCAAATAAATCAACAACATTTATTCTCTGTTCAAGTCTTGGTTCACTGGTGAAATAAGAATACACAATCCAATTATCATCCATAACAAGACTTATCGAATCAAGATCCACAGTTTCTGAAGTATCATGAGTATAAGAATATAACAAGTTCCCCGTGATTCCATCTATCAAATGAAACTTTAATGATTTTCCAAAAGTCAACAATGAAATGGTGTTTGGATTCAAGTATTTATACAACACCGATTTATCAGCTAATGGAATTCCCAAAGATGAAGTAGTAGAATCTGCAGGTATATTTTTGCAAGAAACAATATTTTCGTCAAGTTTGAAAGACCATGTCTTTTTAGAATCTAAAGAACCTGCTGGAATAACAAATCCAGCAACTTCATCACTGCTAATAACTTTCTTGAAAAATGTATTTGTATCAACTGGTGCTGATAATTGGAATCCGTATTTGTTTTCAAATCCCAAAACACCTTCCACATCAAATACATCGAAAAAACCAGAATCGTTTGAGGTTTGCTTAACAATTGATCCATCAGCAGTGTTAATTTCTATGATCGTTGATTTGAATATTCCAATAATGTTCCCATTTCTAACTTGACGCAATGTAATAAAATCACCTTCAATTGGTAATTCCCAAGCAATTTCAAAGTTGTTCGACTTTACAGCAACAAACTTTTTGTATTCTTCATCATAAAACACAATTAATTTGACAAATCCAATTGATTCATTTGAAGTAAACAAATTTTTATAGTTAAATGACGAAATAAATTTGCCAAGCTCAGCCAAGTGTCTTGTAACTCTACGAATCCAATTTGTTAAAACATATACACCATCACCTTCATGAAGAATCAGTTCTAGTTCATGTTTGATGCTCTCTGATTCGGGTTCATCAACAATAATGTATTTGTTAGCCTTTGAGGAGTATTGATGGAACTGTGGATAAATAGACTCTACTTTAGAACCATCAAATAAACTGTATACTTCTCCAACCAATTGGTCATTGATCAACAAAAGATTCAATTGATCTTTGTTTATAGAAACAAGCAGGTGTGGGAAATCCAATGACAGTTTGAGAATAAGCTGTTTGATACTTTTTGCATCTTTGGTATCAAGAAGATCTGTCAAGTCATGAACCTGTTTCAAGTTTTGATAGGACACAACAAGAAAAGCATTCAAGGGAGTAGTAAATAACTCGACTTTTGCATTTGGTTTGAGTTTGATAACTTCAAGTAATTCAGTCTTTTGATTCTTAGTAACGTGGATCAACTGCACAGCATCATTCAATGTGGCATACAATAAATTATTGTCAACAATTACCAAGTTTTTAAATGAATCATTTTCAATTCTTTTAAATGTTTTATCGTGTTCATCAAATTTGAATATTTGATCATTCTCAGTTAAGAGAATTCCCTTATTGAATTCCTTTATTGATCCAACTTCAACTTCAGTGGTAAATACAACTTGTCCGGTTTTGGAAAGTTTAATCAATTTTTTATCATTAACTAGAAGATATATGTACCCTTTGTTTTGATCAACTCTGATAGAAGAAGCATTGTCATCGATTGTATGAAATTCTCCATTGTAATATTTAAGTACATTCTCTGAATCAATAATAAACAATCCATATTTACCATCGTGCAAACTTTTAGGAACAGATCCTAACTCAATGATTTCTAAATTACCAAGATTATCAATTTGGTATATATCTTGACTAGATCCATATACATAGATATGACTACCAGTCGATATCACATTACTTTTCTCTAACTCATTTATATCGATCTTCCATTTAATTGAATCGTGATTTAAAACATCAATTCCGAGTAGTTGATTGTGAGTGTTGGTGCCAACAAGTATATTATTCTTCAACAAATGAATGTTGTTCAAGGACCCTCCATAAAGGTAATTAATCGATTCTCTTGAACCAAATGCATCGTCAATCAATACTGCATTTGAAAAACATAGAAAATAGCTCACAAATAGCCACAATATTGAAAGCATCGTGGATCTATCTATTGGTTAGGTTTATGGTTCAATGTGTTGCAATATTATTACAACCATCCACCTAATATATTTTCCAATTTTTTTTCCCTTCAACTTGGTTCGTGAGTACATTGTCGTACAAATTAACTTTTGATCTGGTTTCGCGACATTTTTGTATTATACCTGCATACAGAGCATGTTTGCTGTGTTTAATCGAGATTTCTGATTACAGTTGTGAATGATACATAATTTAGGGGGCAAGAAGTTAATTATCTCAATTTTCAAATTTATCAGTTGTTCTTTATTGAAACTTTATTTAAGAGGTTATATATTCTTCATTCAATTTATTTTTGACTACTTCTTGGTATTCTATTCAGTAGTATTAAAACAGTATTACAATGGACGGTCACGATTGGTTTCTTGTGTTTGTGGGTTTTTTCTGTATGTTAGGGTTTGCCTGAGGGTTTACACCTTCACAATTTTGAACTTTTTACTAACTTCCAATATAGTACCCCCTGTACCTGTATTAATTAAGAGAGGATTTTTCTCTGCTGATTTTTGGATCAACATTTTGTTATGTCTTTTGGGGTTCCTTCCTGGATTGTTGCATTCCTACTATATCATTCTGGTCTATCCATACAGAGCAACTTATGCGGCTTTAGGTGGTGATGGACACAATAATAGAAGTGACGATTATGGTGCTACAACATCAACTTGATTATTATATTGTTGTGGATTTGTCTTACAAGAAAAGGACTTACAAGGGTTAAGCTTCATCGTGGGGAGAGGTAAAGTATACACCCATTATCATATTTCCGGTTAAAATGAGAACAGACAGACAAAGAGGGAAAAAAAAAGTATCAAACAAAAAAATTTTTCACATTTCAACTTTTCTTTCTGGTTCATTCTTTATACTATAAACAGCCAAAACAAATATACGTATATGTTTATTGATTTCATTTTCCAAAGGAATTGGAGAAACTTCCCCGTGTATGATTTAATAACGCATTAACTTAAGTTGTCCGATACAAGTTATATTTATGAACTTATCATTCATTTGAGACATCGGTTCAATGTGTCAATGTGCGGAAATCAAGACTCACACGTACAGGCTATAGTCTGTAAATCCAATATCTTATAAGCAACGTTTGTCAAATTGTTTACAGGGATATATTTGCTGCAATTCGGTAAGTTTTCGTTCTGAAAATTTACAATAGGAATTGATTCAGTTTGTCCTAGAGATCTTGAAAGTTGCAATGGCAGTTCTTGTCATTTGTTTTACTTTTCATAATTTTGTCTCGCTTTGTATATGATTTGTCCCGGGTGGCAATAACAAATAGTTGGAATCCATTCTTTTGAAGTTTATAGTTGAGAGTATCTCGTTCTGAGACCATTCTTGCTAGCTTTAAAGGAAATTTTCCTTCTATTTTTTGCCTGCTTTGGAGTTGTCTTATTTCGTTGGTTTGACTGTTTAACTATTAAAGCTATGAAATATTTTAAATTACCATCTCATAGCTACTGCCTGTACGTACATTTCTATTTATTTCTGAACTGCTTGTGCTATCAAATCCTCTTCGGTTTGTTTAGTTATCTCTGGTCTTCCACCTCCAGTTCTATATAACCACAATGCCTCTATTGCATAATTTCTGACAGATAAGTTTCTAGTCTTTTTCTCATCAGCTGCCTCTGTTATTGTTTCAATGATGCGTAATTGGTCTATCAAGTCCCACATCATATCTTCAAAGTTATGTGATAGTTGTTTGATTTCGTCAGTGAAGTCTGGATCATCTGAATCTGTTGTTGGTAGTATACTGTATTTATGTAATCCCAATTTATGTAATATTCTCCCTAATGTTTGAATGCTCAAGCATCTTTGTCCAGCTAAAGTCGATCTGGCTAAATGTGCCAACTCACCCAATGTATAACCTGCCATATGTGGGTTCTCCGAATGATGATGAAGTCCCATATAAGTAGGTATTTCGGATGAACTATCTTTTGGTTCTTCTCCCTCTGCGCTCAATTCAATTAAATCTCCTTTAAAGTCAAATCTCATATCAGATATTGATTCATAAACGGTAGACAATTGTTTTGGCATTGGCTGTGTCATCCATGACAACTTTTCTGTTTCTTTAGGCAAATCAGGATAGTATTTCTCATGTAGCTTATCAAAGAAATCGGGATCATTTATATCCAAATCTGGCTGTTTGGGTTTTGTAAAATGAACAGTATTATTCAATCCTTCTTCATCGCTATCAGGATTAATCTGGTAATCGTCAGGTGCAATGTGATCATTATTAGGAACTAATTCATTGACATCAGTAACGTCCTCCCATCCATTTGGATCCAATTCAATTCCATCATCCAAATCTTCAAATTTAACCGTCTTGATATTATCGTCGAAAGCGACTTTTTTCGTATTGCTGCCACCCTCAGGTTCAGATAAGGATAATGAACTTATACCCAATGCACGGTCCACATCTTCCTTATCTAATTGAGATAAATCTGTTAATCCTTCAGAAGTTTTCATTGATCCAATCCATCCATGGTATCCCTCTGCATGTTCATGAGCATGTCCATTGTGTTCATGGTCTGTTGCTTCCCTTTTCTTGGATCTACCAATCAAACTTTCAATTAATTTAGGATCTAAACCCTTTAGTAACTCCTCACGCTCTTGCAAAATCTCTTCCTCTGACATTTGAGCCATCTTCTCGATATTTTCTTGGTGAATTTTGGAAGCCTCTGAACGGATTTCAGTAGTTTTTGGGGAAGTTGTGCTCTGCTCCTGTTGTTGCTTTTGCCTCCATCTTGAGACTTTCTTTTCTTTTAATTTTTTAAGTTCGGGGAATCCACCAATTGTGGGTTTTGGGGTTGGTTCTTTAGGTGCCTCTATCTCATGCTCTATAATCTCTCCTATGAAATCCATTATGTGTAGTGTCTTAATAATGTTTAATAAAAGTAAAGTTCATTATTTATTTTTCATTGTATTAATTTATTCCTCTTTTTTTTCCGCCCTACAAATGCGAAGAGATGGAGAAGGAAGATTACAAATTTGGTGATATTTTTCTACAAACTTCTATATGCTATCTTTATCTATTGTGGATTGGTTGTTCTGAGGAGTAGTTTCCACCAAATAGCCAGGTGCAGAATAACTGTTTTTCTTCAACTTTTCATCTATCATGTTCATGAATTTGTCATTAACAACACTTGAATACACTGTGTATTTTGCTAGTAGGTTTTCTTGTTCGTGAAGTTCCTGTTCCACATCATCCTTTACTTGTAGTTTACCTCTAAAAGAAAACGGTATGTCAATAAAAGGAATAATAAAAACAACAAAAGCAGCAGCTAATCTCCATAAAGTATAAAACTCATCGTCTTTCCCGTGATTTCTGTTGCCGTTGAAAACCAAATTGATCCAGTTCCTTCTAAATCCCATATCAAAGGGTCTTTCATCAATATAATACCTGACTATAGCTCTACCGGTTTTGTGCTTGACATTAACATATCTTTTTCCTGTTTCTTTCCTGGGTGGGTGTTTTGTTTTCATCCAGCTGGGCATATTAGGGTTCTTTCTAGCATCTTTCCATCGATTATATCGTTTCCTCTGGTTTATTGTAATTTCATCTAATGTAGTCATATTTATACTAACGTACCGCAAGTGAATACCAAATAAACACCCTATCATAATGATCCAGAACCCACTCATAACAAACAACGCAATAAAATTATGATCAATTTCACCCTGTTGAATAGATTCTCTGGTAAACCTTGCACAGTATATTAGCACAATAATGAAAAATGCAAGAAAACCCATCATAAATTTCATGAAAAATAGATAATTATCCTGTCCAATAGGTTGTCCAATCCATATACAGTAATGATCAAACTTGATCACATTGTATCCAACATCTTTTGAAAAAAAACTTCTTTCTAGTTTTATGGAGTTGGAGTTTGAACAGTAATATGGAAAACCTTTTTCATCACAGAAAAATAAATCAGGTAAGGGAATTAAACCTTTATTATTTTCACTGTAAAGGTCGATAGGTGGGAATACTGGTGATTTCCCTGGTCCAACAAGGAATATTAATACCCAGTAAACTAATAACTCCAATTGAAAGAAGCCCAATAACACCCAAAGGATAATTGCAACAGCATGTGAATGATGTACATATACTAGTTTATATCCAACTGCATAATTAATAGCATAATTCAAATATGCAAGGACAAGAACAACACATATGGGAACTAGTAGTTTGATATAGTTTTTTTTCAAATATTCTTTGCTCCAAATCATGAGTTTCCATTATTTAAGAACAGATATTATTTGTGATATAGGGTTGTTTAACGATTGTTGTTCTTTCTTTTGCTTTTTCACCTTATGTTGGGTGCAAGTACTAGGTTGATGATAATTCAAGAAAAAGTGTAAACATTTGTTCTTTGCTCTCGTCCCTGACTTCAAAAAAATATTCGTCAATACAAGGCTATGCTACTAAAATATAATACACGATTCACTAAATTATAGAAGTTTGTGTTCCCAGTTCCATGTGTCTTCATACTATCGTCAACAGATGAATCCATATTTGTAAACAATTTTCAAAGAAAATGCCTTTTCGTAAACTCCACTCCACAATTATTTTAAGGGGGGATAGGATTTTTTTGGGGCCGTACGGAGATAACTTATCAAAATTCCGCAATCATTTATCCTCACAACTTTATCTAATATTTTGCTCCTCCTTGCTTTAACTTTTTTTTCTTACCTACACAATTGTACTCGAAACATGAAAGCTTTATTACTATTGTATACTGTCATTACAGTTGTTTTGGCGTTGCCTTCGCAAACTCCCTTTTCTTTGTCTCCATTGCAACAAATAAAAGATGAACTTGCTGGTAAAGTTTCTCAGAAACAGATTCTTGATATGGAGAGAATATGGATTAATTATCAACGGCAATACGGTTTAGAAACTATTTTGAAAGAATTTAACCAATTCAAGTCACAATTTCAGTATTCATTAGCCTCCCAGGATAAATCTGAATCAACTTACAGTATTGAAGTATCCAAGGCATCCCCTGAATTGTTAGGGTTTGACACGGTTAAACAATATACTGGCTATTTCAATGTCAATGATAAAGATAAAAACTACTTTTTCTGGTTTTTTGAAAGTAGAAATGACCCCAAAAATGATCCTTTAGTTATTTGGCTTAATGGTGGTCCTGGATGTTCCAGTTTATGTGGATTGGCATTAGAGTTGGGTCCATCAATTATAAATGCCACTTTACAGCCTGAGTATAACCCACATGCCTGGAATTCTAATGCTTCTGTTTTGTTTTTAGATCAACCAGCAAATGTCGGGTTTTCATATGGTGGTAACATTCCTATCACCTCTGACCAAGCTTCACAGGACTTTGTTGAATTTATCAAATTATTTTATGAAAGATTTCCCGAGTATGTCGATTTGGACTTGCATATTTCGGGTGAGTCATACGCTGGCCATTATGTTCCTAGTTTCGCTAATGCTGTTCATAAAACTGGTATTCCATTAAACTCAATATTGATTGGTAACGGTGTGACTGATCCAGTAGTACAATTGGGTGAAAAGAGTAATATGGGATGTGGTCAAGGTGGAATTGGAAAGATTTACACAGACAAGGAATGTACAGAATACCCTGAGAAATACGAGAAATTTGTACCTTATGGAGAATTATGTTACAAGAACCCAAATGCTTTAACTTGTTTTATTGCTGCATTGGCTTCGCCAAAAACTCCAGACACAGGTGATTTGAATCCTTATGATTCACGTGTCAAATGTGGTAACAACTCATTGTGTTATGATCAAACAGATTATCTTAACGACTACTTTAACTTACAATCGGTTCAAGAAGCTTTAGGGGTTGAAAAGACTTACACAATGTGTTCCTCTAATGTTGGATCCAGATTTGTTTCTGATTTTATGAGGCCATATCATACTTATGTTGCTGATTTGTTAGATGATGGTATTCCAGTTTTGATATATGTTGGTGATAAAGATTTAGTATGTGATTGGTTGGGAAACTTGGCTTGGGTCAATAAATTGAATTATACCGGACATGATCAATTTGAAAAAACTGAGTTTAAACCCTGGTACACCGCTGATGGCAAGTTGGCTGGTGAAGTGAAAAATCATGACCACTTTACTTATTTACGTATTTATGAATCTGGTCATATGGTACCTATGGACCAGCCTGAGAATTCCTTAGACATGGTAAATAGATGGGTTCGTGGTGATTTTAAATTTTAAGACACCCTCTGGTATGTTTAGTTGAATATGATTTAGTAGTGGTGTTGTAGTTAAATTTACTTGTGTTGCAAAACAACATTACACGTCTATTTTTTTTTCGTCTTTTTTTTTTCAACGCGTTGTTTATTTCTGTGGGTTAAAAAAAAATCTTACAACACACTCGACTTTCCATCATCATATCCTAGCATTGTACAAAATGAGTGATTATGAATCAGGATCAGACATAGATAACTATTATGAAGCAGATGAATTTGACGATTTTATTGAATACAGTGATAATGAATTTGAACAAGAAAAATCAAAACCAACCCCAGGCCAAATAGAAGTTGAGGAAATTGAAGAACCTGAAGAAGATAGAATAAGAACTTTGACTACAACTTTAAAACCAAATGAGACACAAGCCCAGAAATTATTAAAAGCGCATATTTCTGTTTTAGTATCAGCCCTTGGTGGTCCTGACCACACTTCAGATATTCAACCACCTCCTTATAAATTGGGCCATGATGCACTTGCGTGTCTTAAAGATATTAAACGCTGGATAAGAGCTGTTGATGAAAAGAAAAACAATTATGAGGTTGCCTTGGCATGTGCTGAAAGTGGATTAGTGACAAATGATTTAATTGTGATTATGTGTCAATGGGAAGATAAAATGCAAAAGAAAGAGAGCATTAAAAACAAAACTACCACTGAGAAAACGATGTTGGCGTGTCTTGAATTGTTAGTACTATTAACATGGCCTGTTGAGTTTGGTAAAGATTTATCTGAGAGCCAAAAATTACTTTATTCCGAAATTAAAAAAGTGCATGTATCTTATAAGAAACAAATATTAATGTTTAATAATGGACAACTATTAAAAGCTGCTATTAGATTAGTTTTGCCAACTATAGCAAAGTCGAGGATAGACCGTGAACCTAGGGACAACCAAATTTTGAAACTAGTTTTGTACCTCATAAGAAATTTACTAGCTATTGAACCTGCAAACTTGTCGATATCTAACAAGTCACGTAAAGGTGCTAGTGTAACTGCATCTGATTTACCACTCGGTGTCACACAAGACGATATATCGATCAATAACGTATTGTCTGTATTCAAGAAAAACAAGGTATTGATGTTGCTTTTAACCATATCAGGATTGCTCGGAACTGAATTTGATAGAGACATGTTTGGCGAAATATGTTTGGAAAGCATTTATCTAATAATAAAGGGGTTATCAGCATCTGAAGTTTTGGTGAAAAAGAATTTGGGATCTACACCTGTTGCTGCGCCTTCTCAAAATACGGTTCCTGATGCCATCAATGCCTCACAGCCATTGCAACCAGTGACGACTACTGTTGGAATGCAATTGCAAGATTTGTTGGCCACCGAGTCCAAGAAAAAGAAAATTCAAACACAAAATATAGCTTCTAGACATGGTCGATTTGGATCCTTACTTTCTATCCGATCAGCCGACTCGAATTCTTTTGTCGTATCAGGACAAGAAGCATTAATCAACACTGATAGTTCTTTAGCTAAATTGGACAAGTCTAAGAAATGGAAAGATAGAACCTATTTCAAGTATGATTCCGATGAATACGTCAATACTTCCACTCCTGTTTATCTTAATTTAACTGGACAAGACATTTTGTACAATTTTGTGGAACAATTTTTATCAGGGGGGTGTTTCAATAATTTGATTGAGTGTATGGGATCAAGATTAACCAGTCAAACTGATTTGAATATGGTAGATGAGCTTACACTTGCTAGTTATTTTTTCACTATTTCATGGTTTTTAAGTTATCAAAGAGAAAGAATTGGGTTGGACCCAGAAAACAAGGAGTTGAATTATGGATCAGTGGGTGCTGCATTGAGTGAAGTCAATTTTATTTTGATCATTGGATATTTCAGAGATTCGTTTTCTGTGAAAAAATGGAATTCTTTGCATGTGGCAATGATATGTTTCAAGGAGTTGTTACAAATTTCCAATTCAGTGTTTGGTAAGGAAATCACTAACCAGACAGGCGAAGGCGATGAAATCTCACAGCATGAAATTGATCGAGAGTTGGCAGAAGGTATTATTAGAAAGCTATTTTCATTTAATGATTTTTTGAGTATTATTGTTCAAATACCTCAGACTGCGGCCAAACATTCTCCAGATTATCTTAGAGTCTCGGTTTCTGTTGTTCATATTTTATTAAAGGCTTTTGAAACTTTTGCCAATGAAGATGTTCATTTGTATATTCAATCAAAACGTAAACAAAGTAAGAGAAACCGTAAGCGGGTGAACAATTTGGATAAGTCTACTGAAGATAGGTTAAGAGATGTGATCTATGCATCAGATGAAGAATTAGACCAATCGAGTGCCAAAGAAATAACTCAAGAACGTAAATTAGATTTCAAGAAAACAGAAGCAAGGTTTTTCCATCAAGCGATTGTATCTACATATATCAACTACTTATCAAGATATGAAGATTTATCAAACCAAGAAATCAAAACGTGTCTTTCATATTTTCATCGATTATTTGTGGTAAGAAAAGATTTCACTGGGTTGTATAGATTGGATTTCATGCAATTGTTACAAAAGTTGAGAAATCATTTGCAACGAGGAAGTAGTCTACGTTTACAAGTTGAAGAATTTATTTATTATTTTATGAAAAAATTCAAGACTGCATTTGAAAGATTCCCCATGCCCATTGAAGTATTATTTCCTCGATTTGAAGATAACGAGTGTAAGGTTTATCTAGCTACAGGAGAAGTATATGAGAAGGAAGAAACGACATCAACATCACGTTCTCCAAGATTAGCTAAAGATTTGGAATTTGTACGTGATTTTGGTTTAGATGATCAAATTAAAATCTTGGTGAGTCAGTTGCATGTTCAAGAGAAGCAATCGTTACTCAAATGGTTGATACAGGAATTGGAGAGAATAATAAATGATAGGATTTTAAATTCAGATTCCATTGCAGAATTGAATGCATCTAATCAGCACCGTCGTTTATTCATTAACAATGGGTATTTGCGTTTCTTGTTACGTATAATTGGATTTGATTTGCCTTATACTATGGAAGAAGTGCCAGAGTTGGCAACTACCGTTGATATGGAACATTTGACAAAAGTTACCGAATTGATTAAAAAATGGGACTCTTCTCAACCTGTGATATTTGAAGATGATAAGGTGCCTTCTTATTTTGTACGTACAAGAGAAGCAGGTTATGATGAGGACCAGTATAACGAAAATGATCAAGAGTATGATTTTGATGATGATTCTATTGCATTTGAAACCGAGGCTAATCCAAACTCTAACCGAAATCATGTTTCTGAATTGGATCACTTGGAGGAATTAGAAAGACAATTACTGAGTAATGGTTCTAGAGTTAATTCAAAAGAACGTAATGGTACGAAAGGGAAAGCAAGAAAGAAATCTAAAGAAAAGAAACGCCCTGAACCTAAGAAAGTACGTGGTCTTAAACGTAGAAGAATACCTAAAGATCTTTTGGATGATGATGATTCACAACATGTCGTCAAATCTGCCGAGTTTGTCCATGATTCGGATGATGAATCTGATGATGAAAAAGATAAAGCCTTTTTTGAAAGAGAAGAAAAAATGAGGAATTTATTGAATGACATGGGCGGTATTGCTACTTCGGAACAATTGAAGGAAATTCAAAAAGTTTGGAAGAATTTGGAAACTGGAGGAAACAATAAAGTTGCTTCTACTGTGGCAAAAGCTGTGAAAGAAGTCGGGTTATTTGTTGAAGAAAGTGACAACGATGATGAGGTGGAAGAGGAAAGTAGAAACTCTGCTCCAGTAAATGAAGAAGCTGATCGTACAATTTTTGAATCAGGTGAAGTTGATACCCAACAAGATTTATCAGATGACACTTCAAATACTTCTGATATGGAATCAGAAACTGAAACTACGAAAAGATCATTTGTTGAAGACCCAGAAGAAATACTGCATGTCCAATCCAAGAGAAAACGATTAGTCATCAGTGATGACGAAGAAGAATAGTTTTTTTTAAGTCTATGCCAGATATGTATTAAATGTAGTTTTTAATCTAAACGTCTTAATCTATTACACAATGGTCTCCGCCATCAGAGCTTGTATTTTTAATTGTCATAAATGAGGAAATAAACATAACCGCAAAACCAAATAATACACATGCAATGCTTGGAATTGCCTTGAATATAATAAACTTTTTCTTTTCTTTAGGCATTGCCAGTTTATAGTCCACTTGATTCCATGACAATTTTAGATAACACAAAGGAGGTATTATATAGGCCATAAGCGACGCCGACGTGGCACCAACCAATTCTAAAATCATCCCCAAATTACAAGTGAATAATGCCACTGACATTGAACTGAACACTAGGAAACTAGTAATGAAGAAATGCTGTTTGGAGCTCAACTCCAAGTCTGCAGTGCTGCCATCAACACTTGCCTTCTTGGCCAATATAATCTCTTTCAAAACATCACGAACAACAAATATCTCCAATGGGAAAGTTGTTAACATATTCAATCCAAAACAAAATCGGGCAATATTGATCCAATTATCATTACTTTTGAAATTATTGAGAATGTTCCCCTTTGTAGTGTCTCCAAAATTGATTAGTCCATTTATGGCCATGATCATACAAAAAATCATGGAAACAAGGCACGATATGTGTGTCAATTTGGAAAACTTGGCTAAACTTGGGTTTTTCATTGACTGATAAATGAACATTGTGTTATGATGACAAACTAATGCAAATGAAATGACTGAAATTCCTTGGAAAATATTGGCATTGACAGTCCACTCTTTTACTGTCAATTCACCCTTTATAGTAGGTGAAACAAAAGGTGCTCTAAAAATAGTAAGGACAACAATGATGAACATTCCAACTAAAGCAAATCCAGATGCTTTTGCTAATTTTGAAATATCTCGGTTTAACGATAAAGGATAGGATATGCAAGTGGTGAACAAAACAATAATGGTATTTCTAGCAAACAACCAACCCAATGGACCATCTGACCTCGTTATTGACTCCGGGATGAATGCTTTTAAAACATGAGGAATGGTATCACCAATGATGACACAGAATGCCATACATCCACCGTATGCAAAGGAACAAATTGAAACTAATAAAACAATTTTACCCCAAACACCAAAACAATAATTTACAGTGTCTTGGTAAGATTTTGTTTGTGATAATATTGAGTTTTTAATGATTAATCGTAATGTCCAATCAATTAGCACTGTCAATAGTATCATTATCAATATTCCCCCAATTAACCCACTATTTCTGAATGCATAAGGTTGTCCAATGATCCCAGCTCCCAATATTGAGTTTGCCATATTCATAAATGCCATTTTCATTGTTGAAGACCCGGTCTGTTCTTCTTCTTGTTGTTCTTCAAGGCCATTTTCCACTTCATAATCCAAAGAATTCAAAGTTTGCAATTCATATTCGTCCGTTGATCTTTCTTGATTGTTGTTTGTCAAGGTCTCACTGTTACTTAGATTATCTGCTTGATTTTCACCTTGAGGTACAGATGTGTAACCATTTGAAGAGGATTTAGTCTTCGGTACAGACATTTTCTTATGGAAATTGGTGTAGATATCACTGATTGTGTCAATAGTTATGTTTGTTGACACGGTTTGAAAAATGAAAAAAAAGAAGGTGATAAATAAATAAAGTGCCTGAGAGATTATGGAGAAGCGAAAAAAAAAAAATTCTTCAAGATTTATAATTATGTGTCTTTTTT
>OBUW01000158.1_pt1 | contig 49696 bp, 21 predicted proteins | sample 1475761 | NCBI WGS metagenome assembly OBUW01 (sample SAMEA2579908, study PRJEB22360) | human gut metagenome | biome: human gut; feature: human-associated habitat; material: faeces | place: Denmark | collected 2008/2010
AAACTGATATCGTTTTGTCCCTTAAAGATGCATCATGACTTATTGTTATGAATTTCCTCCGGAGCTATCAACATCAAAATTTTCATGTGAAGAGACAACCAAAATCTAAGCCTCATATATAAGACAATACCCAAAACTATATCAACTTTCTCACATCAAAAGAATAACAAAAGGGATGGTAATCCCTGGGAGCTTGCAATAGAGATTTCAAACAATAATAAACAACAAGTCTCACACATATCAAATATACCTATCAATACGTTAAATATTCTACAATTAATTTCAAATTGTCTGATAGTAGGTAACATTCAATAATGTCTCTGTGTTCTCATTTATTAGTTTCAAAACTCGTATATAGAGACTATATATCAGGTTACTCAAAATTGACAACACTTGGTACTGTCATTCTCTTTTTTTTTTTTTATTTTGTTTAATCCCAATATTTTTCCAATTCTGATAAACTAGTCAATTCCGGTTTAGGTAATTCAGTCATTTGAAACCATTTTTTCTTACGATCAGTTGAAGATACTGAACCATTATCAGTACTAGTACTTAAAGCTCTAAAAGCAGCTAAACCTAAATCATCATCACCAGTTTCTCCTAATGGAGCCCAAGTCAATCTTCTCTTTTTAATCTTGATGATATTATTACTACTATCATCTTTTTGTGATAATGTTGTTAGTGATTCTTCATCATCTTCTAAAACATCTTCATCAAGAACGTCTTCAATTTTCGCTGGTTTCCTAGTTAAATATGGTGGTGGTTGATCACAAAATTCGCCATTGGTTAAAAATGTTGGACGTCCTAAATCAAACATGGTAGCTCTTCTCTTCGTGGCTGTTTTAGAAGTTGAAGTTGAAGTTGAAGTTGCTGTTGTTGGCAGTGGCAATGAAAATTGATCTTGTTGTTTATCAAGTTCGGCAAAATGATCTTTGAAATTTGTTGATACTGATTGAGCTCGAGAAACTTTCTTACGTGATTTAGGAGATTCAGAACCTGGTGATCTTGATTTTTCCTTTAATTCATTTTGCTCCTCCTGGTGTTGTTGTTGTAAGTTTGATTCTTGAGAATCATCACTTTGTTGCTCATTTTGTTGTTCTTCACTTTGTTGTTCCTGTTGTTGTTGTTGTTTACTCTCTTGTTGCTTCTGCAACTCTTTCAATTTGACTTCCCAACCAGGAGCTAGAATCCCACGATATCTGTACAACATTCTTTTGGGAGTATTGGTGCCCCAATCTCTTGAAATTGCATAACGTAGACTAGTTTGACCAGCTTCTAAACGTTTAATATATGAATTGATTTTGGCAGAAACTAAATTTGACACTTTACCAGTATTTTTCGTGAATTGAGGATATTTTTCATCTAAAACATCAGTAATATGTTTTACTGTCATTCCTTTTTCCGTCAGATCTTCTTCATAAAGAATAACAAAAATGGCATATAAAACATCATCTTCTAAAGATGGATCACCTTCTTGAATTGGTTTTGGTTTTTCTCCCGTGACTTCAATTTCAGTAGAAATACCAGTAGCAATTGGTGCTCGAGAAATTGGTTTTGATTTTTTGATTTTCTTTGATTCCTTAGTGTCTTTAGAATCTTGATTTTTCTTAGTACCACCGCTTTTGATATCTTTTGCATCAGTAGATTCTTTTCTGGTTTCTTCTCCATCTTGATCGTCTTTTGAATCGGCAGATTCTTGAGATTCATTAACATCGTCCAGAAGTTTCTTATTGCCAACTGTATCTTGTACATCATCTGTCTCAAGACTCTCTTTGGACTTTGAATCATTATTCTGAGTAGAAGGTGGCGATGATGTCGATGTAGGTGGAGTAGATCCACGAGTAGATTGTTCTAAAGATAATGACGGGGAATTTGGTGAACTTACATCTTCGAAATCACTCATGATTTCATCTGCAATAGGTACAGTTTCCGGAGTAGCCATATTTAAGTTGTTTTTTTTAATTTCTTTTTTTTCTTTCCAAAATGGTAATAATCAGAAGAGGGGCAAAGTTCGATATACTTTTCCTTTACTTTCTTTTTCGTTGTTTTTTTTTTGTTATTTGTAGATTATTTAACGTCAATCAAATAATCCAGGGTTTTAATAATACAGTAATGATAACAGAAGGTAATAGTTGTTAATAAAAAAAAATCAAATTAATGTTTCCGTTAAAAAATAATGATTTATTAGGATTGAAATTGAAATTGAAATTGAAATTGAGTTTTTTTTTGTAAAGTTGTCGTTAATGTTCGTAAATACTTGTTTTTAATAATAATAATACCTCTCCCTTTTCTTTTTATGAAAGTATAACTATGGTAATGTTTATATTCTTGATCTCACCGGAGAGAATTGTTGGAAATGTCTATGTATGAAAAATTGAAAATACCAAATTTAATGAAATATTGATATAATTGATAACAAAATTAAACTAATGTATGCCCAAAGGAAGAATGAATTTCAATCAAATGATAATTAAATATTTAATTGATAAGTAACACAAGTTCCCCAATAAAAAAAAGATATACAAAATGTAATAATTGTTAAATGTAAATGTAGATGAATAAATAAATATGAAATCAATGAAGTAAATGTACAATTAACCAGTCTAATTTCACCCTTATAAAATAGATAACCAAGTGTATATGTATATATGAAATGAAATAAATAGTACAATGAAATATATTATGTCCGGAGGGAGGGAGGAAGGTAGTGGGATGATGGGTTTGAGGTTGATGAAATGAAGGTGAAAATGAATATATCTAATAATGTGTGATATAAAAAATTAAACCAAATAAAAAAAAAAAGGTTAACCTGGTATAATTTAAGATTATTATATCAGGTAGTAATAAGTGATGAGATGAGTTCTTGTATATATGTATATGAAATCCCAAAAATTAAAAATGGAACAACAACTGATAATATATATCTTGAAGTTTAAAAATTATTTATTTCTTTTAGTACTTTAATCCTTAGTCTTCTATTTTGAGATGGGGGATGTAAGTTTATTTTTTTTTCTTCTTTGTTTGTTTGTTTGTTTGTTGTATTTTTCTTTTTCTTCGTTTGGTTGTGAAATACAAATAAAACTGAAAAAGAAAAGATAATAATCTTAAAAACAAAAAAAGTTGAAAATTAAACTAACAATGTAAAGCAAGTCCTCAAATTAAGTGAATTTAATTCTATAATTTGTAGCAACAAGTGTGAAAGTGAAGTGAATGTATAGTAATTGGTAGTACTTGAATTAAATGATTGTAGTAAGTAACTTTGTAATAAGTAGTAGTAACTAACAAAAATGAAAATTTTGCAATTCTTTTTTTTTTTTTGAGCAAGTTTGCACTCTTTTGTCTAATATACAGGATCTGTGGAAAAAGTCTTAGTATTGAAAATTATTCTCATAAATGAAAACTTATTAACTATAATAGTTATAACAAAAAAAGAAATTTGTATATAACAATTAAGTAAAAGAAAAAAAAGCAATTCGCTTTGTATAATAATACCCAGAAAAATATATTCATATATTCATAAATCAAACATGAAATGAAGAATGCTGAATCACTTGATAGGATTTAGTTCCATTATGGTACTAAGAAGTAATATTACTTCTATGAAAAGGTTGAATCCGAGATCAAAATTCATCTTTTCATATACTCTGGAGAAAAAAAAAAAAGTAATTGTAGTAAGAATGACAAGTATCAGTTGAGAAAAAAAGTAACAAAGAGAAAGCTCGGAGGAGGCTTCCCAAAGGTTTTATCACCAATGGTGGTACCACTAACCCAAGAACAGAAAAAGCATTGATATTTTGAAAAAATACAATACTCATCTTTTAACTCGAACCTTTTCTTGTCCTTTAAAACTTTTATCTCATATCTGTCCAAAGTCATATTGTCTTACTACTTTCTCTCCTTCATCGTCCTTCCTAAACAAGTGGTATTCAAGCACAATTCAGTTTTCTGGATCTCTAATAATTGCAATTGCAATTGCTTCACATACTCTGTTTATAATTCAGTTTCTTTCTCTTGATGTTACTGATATATTAAGTTAATAAATACCAATAACTTTTTTTCAAAAATCTTCTATTTTCCTTTCAATTGATTATTTAAACACGAATCGTTAATAAGCTGTGATTGCTTTTTCTTTTTCTTTTTCTTTTCTTTGTTCAAGTTTGAAAAAAGTAAAAAAAAAAGGTTTCTCTTGTTCGATGTAGAATTCAGTGGGTTATAGTTGTAATGATATATGGAATAAAAAGAAAGAAAGAGAAGAGAAAGAGAAGAACAGAAGAATTAAGTAAACGTGTATTAGAATTTAAAAATTAAAATTCATGATAATCTTTAATAATAATTAACTAAGAATCACAAAATTGAAAATTTGAAAGAAAAAAGATCACTCCAAGGTCGTGTCAAGTGACTAGAAATTCCAAATAGGGGCAAAGATTATTATTAGAACAAAGGAGTGGAAGTAGGAGACGTCATACGGTAGAAGAAGCTAAAGAAATAGAAGCTTATAATTGTATACACAATTACAATCAAAATAGGGGTGCAAAAAATATTCATTATTTATTGCATTTTGTTAATACAATTGTATGATTGATTGATACATTGATACATTGCCCCAATTGTCCTTCCCCCTTTCATTGATATACTATTGTAACCTGTACAGAAGAAGAGAAAGTAAAATTTTTCATCAAAAACATAAATTATCTTCCCCCACTGTACACGACTCTAATTGGTCTTTCAGATTTGGATTAATTAGAGGCAATGGGCTTGTCTAGGCTTGACAATATAGATAATAGCAAGAGAACTAAAAGGAATTAAGATGCACTTTTTTGCCTCGTGGTTTAATTACATGTTTTGGTAGCACACAATCTATATTTTAAATCTATTCTTCTTTTCACTTCCGATATCGCTCCAATGAATTTGTTCTGATTGTGTGTGGGAGGCGCTCAAATTTCTTTTTTGTGTTGTACTGTGGATAGATGGATGGATGGGGGTGGTGTAATGTCACGTTCTATACACTACTACTTAAATTGCTCTTAATGGATCTCTCCTTATCTAAAATTACAATTTATACTATGCAGGATATCATAATGCCGCTAGTACTAAGAAAAATTGTAAATTAGATTTTACCCCCCACTTCTTTCTTTGCTTGCTCATCTTCTTCTTCCTCCGCCCCCAAAAAGATCATTTGCAGTTGCTAATTACCTGCAACTTTGAATTCATTTTGATCTCAGATGACAGGGTGAAATTTACTGCATAACAATAATTGCTATAATTATTACGCTTATGGCATTAGGTCATTAGCCCTAAACTTACGGCAAAATGGTTTTCTTATCCCTTTGATCACTAATGGACTCTCAAGAAATTTAGATCCTTCAATTCTTTATCTATTTAACACTCTTGTTATATCAATTGATTATTGTGTTTAGTGAAACTTGTACTGCTTCACAAAATCAATATAAATTCCGAAATTTGGCAATCAAGAGAGAGAAACAGGGGGTGAAAAATGTGGACCAGAAAAAAGGAAGTTGATATCGCAGAGTTCCATTTCTTGCCATTATACACGAGTCTTAGGGCTACAGCCCTAACCATAGATTATTGTAGATTTAGTTTTGGTTGCAAAAGAAATAAGCATAATACTCTTTACAACCAAATATCCATCTCACCATAATCATAAACATATATTTTTATAGTCATTCGATTGAAAATCTAATAAAAGAAGTAATCAAACGCTCCAAACCTCGTCTATCTATAAATTAACCACACCATCTTTAACCAACTGCATTGCTTGTTTGGTTTTCTCCCAATCTTCTTTCCAATAAGTATCTTCATAACAATCATCAAAATTTGTTGTGTTTGGTGGGATAAACCAATAATTAATTGCAATGTGAGCACCTCCTATATTGTCCTTGTTGTTATCACTTCCAAAACTGGATACTTCATGAAACCAACCAGCAGGTAAGTAAAGCATTTCACCAGGATTCAACCATACTTCCAATTTATTCAATTGTAAAACCCCTGGGAAAAATTTATTCGCAAAAGATTCAATTTTCTTACGAATTGATTCATCTTTCAATTCATCGAGATGTAATAATGCCGGAGGGATTTTTGAAAAACTTGGTGGATCACGACGAATACCCGAAGTAGTTTTCAAAGCCTTTTGTTGTGCTTGATGTTGTTTAATATGTACTTGTAATTCATTCAACAATTTTTGCTCTGCTTCTTTGTCATGCCCATTATTGGTCAGTCTGGATTTATCCAATTGCCAATAAATGATTTCTTCAATGATTGCCCCATCATCACGAACATGTTTCCAACCAGGGGCATTTTCATCAATTTCATAATCAATTATCCCACTGTTGAAAATCTTATATATATTCCCCACAGTATATAATTTCATGGCATCATTAGGACTTAAAATTGTGAATCGTTTTTTCCCCAGTACTAATATATATAAATTATCAGCATGATCATGATGTAATCCCGTAGATGTTCCTCTAGGTGATTCACCAGGTAATTGCTTACCTAAACCTAAATCTGGTTTTGATTCATCTATAGTGAAATTTTTGTGTGTTTCTTTGATATCGGTGTTGGTAGAAGAAGATCCCATCCATAAATTGATTTGTTGAGGGACAAGATTGAAAAATGATGGAGAATAAGGAAGAATTTCTGGATGATTGACTAAATTAGTTAATGGAGGTTGATATAATTCTTTAATTCTGAATTCTGCTTCTGCTGCCGTCATTTCGTCTTTGTTGTTTTCTTCATCATTTGCTGATTCATCAAAATCATCTTCAATGTCTTCAAAATCATCATGGAGGTTATTCATATCAATAGAAGAAGTATCAGAAAATTGATCAAATGGAACACCTCCTTCTTCTACGTCCTCCTCATCCTCATCCTCCTTTTGTTCTTCTCCTTCCTCCTCTTCATCACTAGCCCTATCAGGATCATCAAAATCATATTGAGTAGTTAAATAATATTCATCATTCCCATTTTTAATCTCATTTACTAAATCACCCAATTTCATTTTAATTCTTTTCTGTCCTGATCCAAACCCAGCTTGATATTTTTTTTCAACTTGTAATTCTTCATCATTATAATTCAATGTATCAACTAAATTCTCAAGTTCAAATTTATTCAATTGAATAACTTGTTGATCAGAAGGAGTGACAAATTTCACAGGTTTTCTAATTGCTATATAATCATTGAAAAAACTTTTAGGTGATAATTTTGAAATATCAGTGATGATATCGATTTTTTCATCATTTGAAGAAATTGTATAATTCAGGTAAAGATTCCCCGTTTTTTGTCTTTTCGTTTTGTTGACGTTGTTGCTATCCATTGAAAAAGCCTGAAAAAAGTATTCAAGAAAATGGTAATTGGTGTTTTAGACGTGTAGTAAACAGACTATAATTGAATGGTTGCTGGTAATTTCAAATTAGTTTAGTACATGTATGTATGAATGAGATATCAGGTGAGTGGAGTATACTCTTTTTTTTTTTTTCACAACAAGAAAGAAAGAAAAGATGAGGTTATGAAGAAAAAAAAATGTCGGGCTGTAATTGTATGGGTTGTATAGAGCAATGTAGATAATTCGTTTAAAATGTCTCATTCAATTCTCTAATAAGCAGTGTCGTGTCGTGTCGTGTCGCGTTACTGACACCATTGGAAAAAAAAAAGAGACCCCTTGATTTAGGAGAGGTGTATTTTCTGCTTACTAGCTTTTTGAGGATTAATTGTTGTCTCCCCCCCAAAAAGTGAGACAAACTTAATGTATGTCTAACTCTCTGCATGATGCAAGATCTAAATTTCATCATACAGAAGAAGAAGAATAGCCAGAAGAAACGGAAAGAAAAAGTCCTGATAACCAAGAATTATGAACAATAGTATCAAACAATCATACAATTTCATCTACTTGTTTATGTAGGATATGATCATTACTAGTTATTAAGGTGAGCTATCCGTGAGTACACACACACACAGAGGCATACATGCATAATATAATAGACGGCACAGGTTTACATCAAAAACACCCCTTTTATCAATCTCTTTCTTTATTCTTCGTCTCATTATTGTTTTATACCTTGACGAGTAACTATGAAAATGTCGTAATCCTGTCTTAAAACTGAGGGCTATCACTATGTTCAAGACCTTCCTTTGTCAGAATATTCACAATAAACCAATTCTTTTAATCATTTTATAATTAATCCAAATTAAAAAACTACTTGCCAACAGTATTGTTTATCTTCTATGAAGAATTTATCTTGAATTGAAGAATTCCACTTGCTGCATTTACGCATATATATTTAATTCTATCTATTGTTGTGATAATTTAAATCTTTTTTTTTTCATTACTTGTGACTAACTGATTACATTTATTCGATTGTATAACAACAAAGCAATACAATTTGACTGCACTTACTATATTGTCGGAAGTTGTCAACGCCACTAAAATACCAAGAAAATAAGCCACGAGAGAGAGTGTGTGTCTAATAAATCCTACTGTCTAGTGTGTGTTTATTGTCAATTAAAGTAAATGTTTCACCTTTGTTTCTATTTTAGTATCTATTAGTCATGTGTAGAGTTCTTTGTTGATAGCTCTGATATGAAGATAGATATGAAATGCAAATAACATACCTGGTTGGATTCATGTGAAACAATAGAGTAAATTGGTGAGTGTAATAGGAAAAAAAATTGTTTCAAAAAGATCGACTATTTAGAATGCTAAGCGGTACTTCAATAGCCTTAAACAAGTAATTGATACTTGCTGTTGGACGATGTTGAACGTGAAATGGTGTAGAAAGAAAGTACAGAGCTTATATTGAAGTATTAGAACTTGCACCTAGATGCTTGAAATCGTTGTCTTGAAAAGTCGCATTCTGTCTAACCTTCAATTCATTCGAAAGATCTGAGGTCGACATAACAACGACTTGTTTCCCCACTGTTTTCTGCTTATCTCTAGGTAGTTCTATTCTACCTACTGTAACAATAAATTCGACTATTATAAAACTACGAACAATAAAACCATTCAAGACAGAGTAACCAGAAACAACTAAAAGGTGAATTCTAGGAGTTCTATTTGCTTTTTTGCCAATCAAGTCTCACAAAAATATAACAACCATTTTCACATATTGATGTCATTATTATTATTATTATTAATATTCTGATTCTGACATCTTTATAATTGTCACGGAGAATCCATTATAAACAATTCATAACCATTACTCAAACAATTGGAGTATTCAAAAGTGTCATCTCGGAATTGCAAAAAAAAAAGTGTACATCTTCCTCGATTGATTAACTTGAAACCATATAAATCTCAAACTTTACCACCCATCACCCCATCCTCTCTCTGTTATATATCGGAGGAACTCTTTTTTATTTACTCCGTGTCCACTAATCTTTGTATCACACACTGAGTCAATGGAAAACATATGCTCATTTTGAGGGTGTTGCTCAAAACCTATCCCTATTGTAAACTGAAATTCAACCACAAAAATTACAAACCAGTTAAATATTTCCGGTTGGTTCTTCTTTCTTTGACGCCTCAAAATATTGCCTACAACTTCTATTACTACTATTATTACCTGCCCTTTACCCCTTTCTTGTTAAAAAATATCAGAATAAGCAACAATTGACGGAAAATAGGCGTTATCTCGCTTTGTGGTTCATTCAATTTCAACTCATAACCTTGTTGGTGATGCTATTTGCTTTTGGGAGACATTGAACTAATGGAGGAGCAAGAGTGAGCTACACTAGTGACCCAAACAATCGACACAAATTTCCGTTAATTACCGAAATCAAAAAGAGAAAAACTGGTGATCATATTAGTTGGTTTGCTCCCAAGAATCAGAAGATTATGAAATATTGGTTATGAGAGTTTTTCAGTCTAGGGATTATTGTCTTTCTTGGGTTTGATTGTTTTGCTGTTTCTGAAAAAACCAAAAGTGTCTTGGAAAGACGAATCTTCCTAAAATCCTAGACAATAATGTAAGAATTATTCCCAGAAGAGAAATGAAAAAAAAAAAAAATTGATTCCTTTCTTTAGTTATCTTTTGCAAAGTTAAGTTCATAGATTACACTAACAAACTGCCACACCTTTTTTTTCCCTCCTTCTTTCCTTTTTTCCTCTCATAGGAAAAAAAAAATCAGAGCACCCATTTAACTCATTTTGCATCCATTTTTTTCCATTTCCGTTTTTTTTGTCCCATGTTTCTTTTTTTATATCTTTTCATCTTCTTTTCTCTTCTCAACAGCTTGTACCCCCTTCAAATCAAATGGCCTCATATTCACACTTGTAGCCACACGACTTTCTTGAAGCAACATTTAATTTTTACGCTCAAGGGTAAAAAAAGAAGAACTAGTTTGTATTACGGGTTAATTTAATCATCATTGTGAGCAACAATTTATCTAAAGGCTCACTTTTCCTCGGTTGAACGTGTTGATTAATTTCATTAATTTCAATGCTTTATATGTGGTGTGTAACAGTGTATATTTGACTTTTATTGATAAGTTAAAAGAGCCATACAGAGTTTTAAAAGTAAAGTCTGAAGGTTTGACTTGAAATTTGAGAACTAAACCAACAACTTATAGTAACTAAGTGCAATTCTAAATCGGCTTTAACACTCTCACGTACTAAAACCTTATTTTTTATTTTCACTTTCTATTGTTGGGCATTTTTCATTTTTGATGAACAATAAGTACTGAAAAAAATTCAAGGATTTGCAATGCGCTTGCATTATTATTATTTTTTCACCCCAGCTGATAACTCTAACTTAATTAGTTGCAAATACCACTATCCAGTTATAGAAGGTTGATTCAAATAGGAGGTCCAACTATAGGTTGAACCACACTATTTTAAAATTTGTCCTGATGCTATAACCGAGAGGTCTGATCAATCTTCTGGTACCAAACTTGTAATTGCAAATCCGTTTGTTTTCTTCTGCTTTTAGGTTTGCTCTTTATTTCACTGGTTGAATCTAGAATGTCTGAATTATTCTGTGACACAGTATTTAAAGTAATTAGATTTGATGATAATGGCACAGTAAGAAGGAAGAGAGAAATAATAATACGTCATAATCTTGATACATATGCTGGGGTTCCATATGCATTCAAAGTGTTTGGGGAGGGGGAAAAACGGATGAAATCTTGGGGTGTCTCCTAACAAGTAATGCAGAGCATAGATGCTCCAGGGAAAGTAGGTATTAGCCCATTATTTTTTTTTGGTTGCCTTATCAGAACAATATAATTATTTAGTTAACAATTTGTCACATAATTCACAAGCTATACAATTACTATCATTTTTGCTCTTGAAATACAAAGTTGTTTGTGAAAAGGGTACTTTTCACTTTTTAGCTCCTCCTACTACTACCATTAAATAATCCACGTTACAGATGAATTGTGCAGAGGAATGTAGTACAATCAATTAGTTCTAGCACCATACAAAAAAAAAAGGTATCGTTCATGTCTTTATCGAGGGAAGAACAAAGAGCTCTAACCAGGTAGATCTTAGACCGGAATTTTTTCTACATACAACAACAAAGCAAACATTTTTGTTATATAACCAATTGTTACAAAAAAAAATGTCTTGAAATTAGTACAGTTAGTTGAATTCTCATTGTTAACTGTTAGTGTAGAGTCTAGAACCCACGAAATACTGTTACTGATGATATTATGAGAATAAAAAGTATAAACTGGAATAAGCAATTACCAACTTAATCAAGATAGGGTTTACATTAGGGGATATAGTTAACTTTTTTTTTCCATTTTTCAAATTTTTCAAACTTTTCAATTCAACTTTGAGTCGAAGGATTTGCTACTTATTTGAATATCCCCTGCAGTGACATTTCAACTTGAAGAATAAGTCAACTACAAACTTTAAATGATCACATTTGTTTCATATTGATAGTCTTTTTATTGTCATATAGTTCAATTATTTGTCTTTAGGCATTATAACTGTTTAAGGAAATCTGATTTCTGGATCTAACTTTTTACAAAGCTTCAAAAATTTGTTTGTTTCTACTGTTTTTATCGTTTCTATTGTCACTTTAATTCTATTTTTTTTTGTCCAAGTAAAAGATGAAGACAGAATTTTTAATAACGATGATGTCTCTAGAATCTTTAAATTCTTTGATGAATTCCAGTTGATCCTACTCAAACAAATACTGCTCCGTTTAAATGAACCGAAACAAAAGCAAAATGAATTTTGTCTGTAGGCTGGTGAAAGCCCAATCGGATTTCAATCCAAGTAAATTAAGTACATAAAACTGAGGCAACACCTTGCTTTTACTCTATTGGTTTATGAAGGGTTTCTGTTTTAGACATATTCTGCCCCACCCTGCCCGCCACGTATTGTGAATGGGGCTATACCTGGCTAAAACTATTTCAGTCCACTGAATCCAAATATTATTTTCTCTCTCCCCCAGTCCATTCCAATTCCTACACGTAAACCTGAAGTAAATCTTTTTATAGTTATCATTTTCTCTAAATCCTTTTAATTTTTTTTTTTTGACGATCGTATCATACGAGTATTCACTCCCCGTTTAGTTCAAAATAAAACTTCTTTATTGTTCTCTTTTGTAGATTGTCCAGCTTATAGATTATGTAAGTAATTTAAAAGAAAGCTGGACATTCGAATAAACTAATAAGAACACAAAGCAATAGGAGAGACTTTCTAAAGATGACGATGACATACATATGCAACCTATATATGGTGTGTATGTATGAGCAGATTAATTGTTTGTGTGTGTGTCTGATAAATTGTTGATCAACATTCTCTCTTGATACACATATTTCATTCTTTCAGGGTGCAAATACACATTAAAATAGTCACACACACACGCACTAGCAAAAAGCAACAATTAACGTTTTTCTTTTTCTTTCTTTGGTTGTAAATTGCAATCAGACTAATACTTCAAAAGTCGTGTGGTTGTGACAAAAAACTAATCGAGAATTACTATTACTTAATAGAAAGTGTATTTGTTTCTTTTTTTTTTTTTTACCCAATTAAATATCTACTTCTGGTAATTACACTAATTTTCTCTTTTTAGTTGCAAAAAAAAAACAGAAGCAAGACCGTCTAAAAATGTGAGGGTATTAATGAATTTACCATTATCCTTTTCGTTGTAATATCAAATATAATAAAACACATTACTTATTATACTGGTAGGCATTGAGATCGCTGCAGTTACGAGGAAAAGGGGATGCGTTTTCTATGAAAGAAATTTTTGGCATGGTTATTGGTATTGTCTAAAAAAAAAATTTCAAACATTTTCAAAATTTTCACAATTTTTAGTTAAAATTTGACCATGAAACTATGAAAATTCTATTTTAACTCAACCTTTCCCCTATATATATCCCCCTTTTAACCAATAACCTTTAATCTTTGTCTTTTCTCTTCCCCCTTTTTTTTTATCATTATTTCGCTAATGTAGAAAATCCAATAAACCCTTACCTCTTGGTTGTAAATACAACAAAATAATAAACCCAGAAAGCCAAAAAAAAAACGATCAAGACAATTTTTGAAGTGCAAGAAGATCGCCTTAAAATATGTCTCTGTCGGTTAATTTTACTTTCCTTATTAGAACAAATTGTGGAACACAATTAGAAAAAAAAGGAAAAGCATATGGTAAATTAAAATAGGTTAGTAGTAGTAGTAGTAGTAGCCACGACAACATTTACCTTATTCCAACCAATGAAGATTGAAATATTACATAACCGGCTGTAGATTTGTTCATAGTTTGTATTACCACACCACAGCCATGACAAATTGATCATAGTAACAAAGAAAAATGCTCATAACAGTTTCACTTCATGGATTTACACCAAGAATGTTGCGTGTCTCAGGTATTGCCCAGTCATCTAACTATATCGTTGAGTTTTGTATTACCAATCTATTGACTCGTCAGTTAGACTTGCCTCTATTAATTTCTCGTGGACAAAAAGACAACAGGCAGAACTCTATACAAACACATTTCTCAGAGGAGACTCCCTTGCATGATTAGGTATAGGACTTGTCTCTCCTTTCGTCACCATTCTCATATTCTTAGGCATAGGGAAGTCTGTGGATGGACTTTCCAAATAGTTTTTTTTGATTTTGGTGAGGACTTACAAAATTCTCAGAACCATAACAGTAGCAAAACTAAATATGGTCATTAAATTCTCTTTTTTTGCATTTACGGTAATTATTATTTAAAAAATCAAGTTATTGCTGCCAAACCTATGGCAGTGTTAATCACCAATTCCATTCAGAGTGAAACAACACACAACAACAAACAAATTCTACGATATGATAGATATGTGTAAATGTATGTATATGTGTAGGTATGTAAGTAAGTATTGTAAAATGATGTATGTAAATATATGAAGACATTTAAAAAAAATGCAAACGATGATAACGACAACGACAACGAGAAATGATAAATGGATAAAACAGAAAAAACAAAGCAAACAAGTAAATCAAGAATAGCAAGCGACCATCAAAATAAATTTTTTATTTTCATATTCATTTTCAACTTTCATCAAGTGATAATTAACAAACAAGGAAAGGAAAACATTGGTGGGAAGATAATACTAAGATACAAAAGTCTGTGATAATAAAACAAGAATTGAAAACGGAAGTTTATTCTCTCTTTCTATTTGCAATGAGCAATAAGAATAATAAAAATCCAGACTCTATAATGACGATAAAAAAAATAAAGGAATTGATAAAAAAAATAATCAGCAGATATTGCAAAGAACAAGTAGTCTATATCATCTCCTTCCCATTCCTCTTCCTTTTGTTAATTGTATAAAAAAATCATTAACTTTTTTGAAAAAATAAAATGCCCATTTTAATAGATAGCTAGGCTGGAAGCAAGACAGAAAGTCAAAAGAAGCATCATATGCAAACTAGGACAACTAAACTCAGAACGTTAACCAGTTAAAATTCAGTAAAGTGTCCATATATATATTTCTTCTTTATCCTCCTGTGAAAATGCAGAACATGATATTGTGGAATAGTTAGAATCAAATAAAATTGATAACATTCTAGCAATTATTAATTTTCTTACTTCCTTCTCCCAACTATTTCATTCTAAAATATAGTTTGATTTATTGTTGAAGATAGAAAAGTGTACCATAATTAGCACTCTTCGATCTTTTCAATGTATCATGATTTTTGAGTGTGTAACCAGCAATGGTTGATGTGCCAATCTCTAACTCATCAATGCATTCATAACTTCGTTTTTCCCCAGGTGATGTTGATTGGGAATCAGGTGTCATGGTACCAAAGGCAATACCAGGTGTAGACTCATTTTCCGAAAATATCTGATCAGGACTGAATCTATTAGGGCTAGTGCTATTGGATACAGGTGTCAATGGAATCATTGAGGTATTAATACTCATTGGCGGTCTTGGGTGATAATGGTGTTGTTGTTGTTGATGTTTGACAAAGCTATTAGCCTTTGGTGTTGTTGGAACAGGATCCAATATACACTTCAAGGTGTTGGAAGCAGTAGTGACCAACTGTTTCATCAATACCGAATATTTACCATTCTCAGCAAAGTACTTAATCTTAAGACTGCTTGGAGGATTATCAATTATCTTGATCAAGTTCTTGAAGAAACTCTTATTGAATAATGATTTGAAAGAGTCAACTGAAAGAATTTCCTCAAACTGGTCTTCAGCACCTTGTTCAACATTGGATTTAAACATTTCAGTTTTGACCAATCCATTGTAAAAGTTCAACAAACTAATTAAATCAACAGGAATCTTCAACGTCAAGACCGTGATTAAAATAGCAATCAAAGCAATTTGTGACGATGTGTAATCGTAATAAATGTTTGGATAAAACTGGAACAATTCACCAATATAATTGGAAAACAATTTTATTTTATGAGATGATTTTTTGATAATGTTTGCAACCTCAAAGTTACTGCTGTTAGAAATCAACAAGTTTGAATACAAATCAATAAAGGCATCAAATGTCGGAGCATTGACGACCCATTCTAATGATTTTAAAATATGTTTCTCCATTTCCACAAACAATTCTTTGTAATAACTGTCAACACAAATTTTTCTCAAATCATTCAATGTAGGAACTTTGAACTTTGAATCCAAGTTCTTACAACTGATCCAAAGACTAGTCAATCCCAATAACTGGTAATGTTGTTTCTTGACAATTCTGGTTGAACAATAACGATCAATCAAATTGACAGTCAAAGGGAATGTAGATCTAGACAAGTTGAGAATAGTGATAACTTCCATTAAGAAATCCAACAACAATGGTCTCATACCTAACTTGATTTCTGGTTGCTGTTCAATTAATGATAAACTAGGCAATGTTTTAGCTTCAACTGATAACAAGTGATGCAACATTTCCATTTGATATTCACATACATTATTTGAATGACATCTAAATTCCATTGATTGTAACTTGAAATTACTTGCTTTGATCAGGGATTGCATCATCCTAACTTGATGGAAAGCATCAGGTGAATTAGGAAACATGATTAATAATCAACTATGTGTCTATGTTTGGATTGATAGTTTTTGATTTATTTTTATTTGGTTGTCAAAAAAAAGGAATATCTTTTTTTATAAATACTGTTTTAATGGTTGTAAAAAAAAATAACTTCAATAATTAAATGACAATAAAACAAGGAATGACTTTAATAGATTCAACAAAATGTGATTTCTATTAATATGCAAATAAGATTGAGATCTTCAAATGGTGATAAGAATAGTTTTGGAATAATTCTTAACAAATAAACAAGCAGCAGAAATGGAAAAGCAAATAACCAGGCGGAAAATGAACTATGCTTGGAATGAATAAAAGAAAACCAGAAAAAAATAAGTAAAAGGAAACTAGTTGAGCACCAGATTAGTGTTGATGGAAGAAATAAATGAATGTCTTTAGTTTGAGTAATGTCTAGTATTGGAACAAACGAATGTAAAGTAAGTTTCCCTTCTTTTAAAATATTCAATTTCAAAATATAAATGTATTCGAATTCACACGTATCAAACTGGAATCGGATTGAATATTTGGAAACCTATGAAATGAGTGAATGTTAGGGTGAAAGATAATTGTGAGTACTTTTGATATTATTCAAAAGTAGTGATCAGGTGGTTCTTTGGTAGTGATGATAATTGACCTGATATAGTATCTCCAAGTAGGTTGATTGTGAAAGTTTTGGAGGCTAATGATAATATGCAATAAAAAAAATAATACGACAGGGAATCACTCAAGGATTATTAGGTGAAAGAGTACTCCCAAAGTATTAGCAGGAAAGGATCAATAATACCTCCAAGGTAAAATGATATGGAAAGAAGAAGGAAAGAAATAGAAAAGAGGATGGAAGTGTCCAAATAACTGAAACCAAAAAAAGATTTTAAAAGTTGAAATCTTTTCCTATAGGATGGATATAAAAAATTTGAAAAAAAAGAAGTAGGCTTTATGAAATATGGAAAAAACTTGATTTATATATCAAAAGGAGTGAAGCAGGCCATGAAATAAAAAGTTTAGAAAAGAAAACTAAAAATCGAAAATTATACAAAAAGAAACTAGAACCAAAATTACAAAAACGAAAAAAAAAGGAGATTTTTTAAAAAAAATCCCAACCATATTTAAATTAAGAGCATATACATCATATTCAGACATGCATAAGAGGTGAAATTTTTTTTTTTTTTGGAGAGTATTAGACTTTGGAAATACAAAGAACTATGAGACACACAAATTGTATCAAGACAATAGGCACTAATAATGACAAAGACATTTAAATAAATTATATTAAGACAAAAAGAACATTCAACCTAAGTGAGATCGAACAAAGACATTGACTAAAAAAAAAGAGAATGAACCAGAAAAATAAAATAAAATAAAATCAAAGGAGTGCAAAAAAAAAGTCTTTTCCAGTTGTGGTTGTCGTTGTTGATAAGTGTTGTCGGTGTCGGGTGTCAATAATACTTTTCACCTGAATAAAAAAAAGATTATCAAACTAAGTTTAGAAACACACACAAAATTATACTTACCCATAAAAACCACAAAGCTCAAATTCTATCAAAATTAATAGAAAAAGGTTAAGCTAAATCTAATAGGAGAAAGGAAAACTTGGGATTTGGGTAAAAGAGACTATAATAATCAATCGAGACATTTTTCTTCTTTTCTGTCTTGTCCCACAAAAATTTGATTTTGAAAATATTTTTTTTCTTTCTTTTCTCACCTCCAGCTAAAAATAACAAAAAGAGGTACACAAAAACTCAATCTGCATAAGTACAATCAAGTTCAATTAAACTAAATTTAATATTTAATTATTTTAGTGTAGATTTTTTTTTTCTTCAAGTGACAAAGAAATATGGAGGAACAGCAGCAGAAGAAGGAGAAAGACTCTTTTATCAGGATTATTCCCGATTAGGATGTGTAATTATTACCATTACTCAACAACTACAATCATCTTCACCAATGCCCAGTTCTAGTACCACCAGCATTGAATAGCTACAACAATAACAATAATAATAACAAAACAAAGAAGAACAAGCAGAAAGGGAGTTTACCACAAGCGATATGAGCTTATAGATCATTAAACTTGGGGTGTTTTTATTTCATCACATATTACAGTTAAAATGTTCAATTAGTTGGTTAGGAAAGAAAACGTATAGTTAAAACTATTTTCTAATAACAATTACCATTCGACTTTTTTTTTAGGCATTACTTAGATGGATAACTATCTCATGACATGCACTCTAAACAATTTAGACTAAGACATTATTCATTTGCTCGTGTTGTATGGTAAAACCAAGGACGAGTAGTTTTCGTTTAAAAGTGAAAAAAAAAAATGTCGCCTCATTTTCCAGTTGTTATTAGTGCACCCACAGTCTTTTAATTAATATTTTCACCTTATATGCATGATAAACAGTGTATCACTGGTATTATTACAAGTAGTGTGTCCGCAGCGAAAGAAGGCGAGGTATACTTTTACATACTTGATTGTTCGAGTGTTTAACACCGAAAACTCAGGCTCAACTGTTCGTGGTAAAATATTTATCCGCTGTGCCAGAGCGTATCCTCTTTTCTTATTCTAGTCAATATTTAGCTGTGTTCTTATAAGCTTTGCCTCTTTATCATAGAAGAATGTGAACTGAGGAACAAGCAGTAAGGGGCAAAGTTATTGTTGTACAGCCAAGATAGTTGTGTGAGCATTGTGTTGTGTCGACGGAAAACCCCGCCCCAAGTCTAACCGAATCAGAGTTGGCAATGCATTCCTTTTCCAAGTCTACTTCTTACAAATTCACTAGTTAAACCAATCGGTTTAAAATTGAATTAGCTCGATCCATATCTAAAAAATAATTGAGTTTAAATTAGTTTGCAGACTACTAAGGCTTTATTCACCTCTCCCCACCACTCATGCGATATATCCAGCCAAACGTTTGGAAAATAAATACAAAAAGAGTGTGTGTATCCAAAAGGAAGAAACACCAGAAGAATATGAATATCTACAGCACTGACTATTTTTCCACTTTGAGTAGCTAAAGAATATAGTGCAACAACTAGCGATTAATGTTGGTTTGTTCTTGAACATGCTTTAGGTAATTTTTAAATATAGGATACCGAGCATGAACAAGATAACAATAGCTGAGAACTGCAACTGGTGAACACCATAAGAATGGCCCTTGAGGCGTGCTCTATATAGTACATGGAACAGGTAAAATTTAGAATCAAGCGACACAAAGCATGAATGAGGTGGACAATACTTAACTAGTGGAAGGAGCAGTAGGGCGGAATCGTAGAACGGAGATAAAGAAAAAAGGATTGCCCATGTCTTCGACCGAGACTATTAGAAATTGCGCAAAACAAATAATGAGCAAGAGTTTTCATTGGTAGTCTGATGAGATACTGCTGAATCCAGCGCCGTTCCAGTCAACAGTAGATGCATTTATTTGATTTTTGATTTCGTCATTTTGCTACTACGCTCCTTTCAGCTGTTGAGTTTTACAATAAACCTGTTGAAGAAAAAAAGAGTTTGAGGATTCACTTATTGTCGTTGTCTTTTTCTTGGACTCAACGTCTCTGCTAGCTCAATATGTCTCGGTTATTAAACTCCACCTAGGTTCCCCTAAGGAGACCATTGTTTGGAACCAATTAACTCTTTTCAATTTATATAATATCTACTTCACGCTGCTGGTTGTTTTATTGTGATCATAAGAATGCGTAGCTAGCAACAATAGAATGGTATAACGTTGTTCGAAAAGGTTTTCGTTTTTAGTTTTACGACTTCTTCCATATTTCTCCCCTCCTAATAGTTTCTGAATTTCTGAATTCTTCCTTCAAGAGCTTGAAGATGTAGTCGAGGATTTAGTTTTTCCCATATATCTTTATCTATTGCTGATTTAGTTTTAGTTCATACAGATACTGTAGTATCAAAACGAACTAATTTTTTTTTCTTGTATAATCAACAACTCAACCAATGAAAGGGAAGTTTTGATTGAAGTGGAAATAGGTGTATGAAACGTATTCGATATCACCGTGATCCTACTCTTTGTATTGTTATAATTTTTAAATACCTTTCATTGACCACCATTAGTCCTAAAACAAACCAAAAACTCCAAAAGCAAACAAAACCACCAAAAAAAAAACAGGCCAACAATAATTGCTGAAAAACACAAAAAGACAGCCAAATTAATTAACTAACCACCAAGAAGAAGCCACAAACAGTTCTAGCAAAGATATTATTATAATCATGCAATTAATAGATCAAGCCTCATTCTAGCAATTGTCGACAAACACGTTCAGTCAGCCAACTAACCCGTGCGACATTTTATCAAAGTCCATTGTGAACAACAAGCCTTTGGCGTTACACAACAACTGGGATCTGAATTGAAATTAGATCATTATAGATCTTCTTACAATTGTTTGCTTAAAATAAAACGGTTTTCCGATATCCCAGTTAGTCTGGATTATAAAGTTGTATTGTATTGTCAAGTTGAATTGACTCAGATATTCAGGTATTTATTCTCATCAATTTATCTTGGTAGCAAATAAAAGCAGAGAGGATGGTTAAAGGGCAACTTATGATCCAAGAAATGGCACCAAGAGATACTATTGATTGGACAAGATAAAAATACATGAAAAAGAAATTAACTACATAAAAAAAATAATTCTGTTTACTTATCTCTTTCCAATTTCGGGACTTGTTGTTTAAGGGACACAAAGCCTTTTGAGTCTCCATTGTATCTCAAAGAAATTGATTAATCTCATAGTCAACCAAAAGCAAAAGCAAGTCAGCATCAAGAAAGTAAATCTGACTGGCATATTTTTTTTTTTACTCTTCAAACGTTTTTTCTTACTTGTGTCTTTGTTACATTTCGTTAATATTTTCCCGAAACCAAGAAAATTACTCCTCACATACACCAGCAAATGAGCAAATTGTTAGGTGCATTATGCATTCTAGCAATCGCCAATAATATTAAGTACGGCCATTATAGGAAAGATCACCTCACATAACAATCAATAATCTGTTTATTGTTAAGATCAAATAAAGCTATTTGAAAAATCTGAAAAATTCTTGAATTCTCTTTTTTCTCTTTTTCCGTCGATCCTATTTCCTCCTCCCCTTCACGCGATCAGATCATTATTATTTTTTTTTTCCTTTATGTGGTGGTGGTGTTAACGTCTGATGTTTAGTGCGAATTGTTATCTGACTATGAATGAATAATCAAACGATTAACAGAGATGGGAAGAAATGTGGAGGGCTTATTAAGAAGCTGAGTTGTAAGCCAGAATCTGTTAAATGCCACGATATCAATACATTATTTATTAACTCTTGGATGTATCTTTCTATAATATCAGGTGTTGTTTTTGCCTCGCTTTCTTAGTGTACGGCAAATCTTTGAGAGAAAAAAAAAACTGCGTTGATGCAAGTTTCACATAGATCTAAAGTGGCTCAGTTAACAACAACAGAAAGATTGTAATAGTTGCCAGATATTCATTCATTTAGCTCCTAGTCTGAAAAATCATTCTATACATTTATTGATAGGATTGAATGATAATTGAAACAATCTTAAATGAAAATCAGATGGTCTGTCTATTGTTTCGTTCCAAGGACCACTCTCAGCGAGCCGGGAAATCTGAAAAATAAGCCGACCAAGATTCTTAAACAATAAGTAATTAAACTGATAATTCTCGGTTGCTCCCATTGTCCTTTGTTGATCCTTATATATTGAACAACCGCCTATTATATTCAAACTAGAACAAGACTGGTTTACGGTATAAGATACCGCCAATAGACTTGTTTAATGTGGCATTGTTGTAGTGTAATTAATTGCCAACAATAAACTGACAAAAATTTTTGTCCTTCTTTTTTTTATTTTGTTCTATTTGTCTGCCTATTCACTATTTGCTCACAAACTCAGAATCCCAAACCTTCCGATGGCAACGTTGGCTATGCTAAACTATATCGATCTATAACTATCCAAAAACCTTTCTTATTCTGATCTATACAAAGAGTAGCAAAAAATGGTTTGAATCAGGACAATTTCCATTATGGAATGTGCTTCTTCAACTAGTATGTTCATTTTTCAATCCCCGAGTTGAAAAATTTGATCTCAAAAACTACAGAATAGCAAAGGTGTTAGTCAAAATGGTACGTATAAATTCAGAGAATCATAAGTATATATGTGTATATCAGTTTCAACACTCTGTTATACCGTATACTATAATTTTAGAGACTTAAGAAGGCGGTGATGATGGTTGATGGATTTGTGTCTTCCATGCATCTTTTATGGCATCTTTTTTTAGTTCATTAGAATATTTGTAATTGTGATTATTTGTGCCTCATAACACTAATGTCTTTTCTTCAAATTATCCAATGAAATATCATTTTATTTAGTAAATGTCTTATTAAGTAGTTTTTAGTTGTTTGGGGCAAAATCAAAATGCCAGACTAAAAAATGCTGTAATGAAAAAGCAATTTTTTTCATCTCCTACTGATACATTAGTATACTACTAATAGCTACAATGTAAACAAAAAGTAATTAAGAATAGTTGTAGTTGGCATTTAACAAAATGGACAAAATTATGGCACTATTTCTTGGTTTTCACACAAACTATAATAGCCTCGGAACTACAATAATAGGAATGAATATTTTTTCTTTCAATGGTTAAAGTAGCCGTAATAACTTCAACAAAAGCTGTCAACTTTAAGCAATTGCTAAGTATAAACCATTCCTTAGTAGTTCGATGAATGGTCGTTTACTCACTTGTGTTGTAAAAAGCTTACAGATCACAGGTATTTACACCAAGAAGTATGACATCATCGACATAAAATTGAGAAAAATGTGGACATAAACGATTTTTTTATCCGAATACATGATAGCCCTAACAAATTTTTTTTTCTAACTACAATAATTGAGTAAATGCCAAAATAAATATTTAGTTTCTGACTAAGCGTTAATCTTCTTGTGAAATCTCATCGGAATGAAGAGAGGCAAATTGGACTAACACACATATCAAGAACTAGTTTTGAAATATCATACAAAATTGACATAAAGCAGACATAGCTGACCTATATGTACTCAAAATTGAATTCAAATTTAGTAAAAAAATTCTAATAATACAAAAAACCGTTGTGGAATTCTCCTATCCTTGCTACACGAGTAGCATCAGAATTACCACTGGCATTAACTGGTATGCCAAAATGAAATTTTCAACTATTATCTAAACACTTTTTACTCCATTATTCAAAATTCAAAATTTAACTAATTGGAACAACTAAAAATTAATTGTAAAGGATTTTATAAATACTCTAGTGCTGTATTAGCTAATTAATGATCAACTTAAAGTGTTACAAATCTATCAATGTCTGCATTGATATTTTCCAACATTTATTTGGTGATCTCTCTCCTTGTTTTCTGTGTACACACATTTTTTTTTGTGGATTCTCATCAACACCAATCAATTATCCAAAAAAAAAATTTTTTACTGACAAAAAACTCAACCTAGAGAGTAAACACTAAAAGAAATTTTCATTTAATTCTTTTTTGTATACACTTGGATACCATCTTAGGGTTGCCATTTATCCACAAATCACAAACATCCAACAGTCGTGATTTCATCTCATCTCATCTCATCACTCATTTTTTTTTTTAAGTTTGGCTTTTTCCCCTTTGCCTCCTTTTGCTACAATTTGAAAAATTTTCAGTTCATTAATCTCACAAAAACTGATACTACAAGTCTTTTCAATGTCAGAAAACGAACAACAACCAACAGTGACGACAAGAGAAGAGCTACTTCAACGTCATAAAAAGGAATCCAAGGATTTAATAGCAACAATAACTGGATTGAAAAAGCAAGCTACCAAGAAAACCCGAAAAAGCGTTCTTAACAAATGTCAAGAACTACAAGATAACTTGGACCAGAAACATAAACAAGAATTGAAAGAGTTTGACAACCCAAATGGTGGTCAAGACGAAGACGAAGAAGTAATGCCTGAACAATTGCTTGCACAATTATCCCTTGAAAAGGAATCACCAGTTGCAGAGATAAGTAATACTGAGAGTCTAGAAGAGGGAATAAACAGTGGTAGTGGTGGTAATGCTGACGACAGCTCAAAACCACGAAAGAAAAGAAATAGACAACGAGAAAGATTGAATAGACGACAGGCAGAAATTGATAAAATCAAACAAGAAGCCGCTATAGAAGCATCTAACACTGTTGATTATCGACAGATTGAAATTGAATCAATGGACAAATTATTATCCTTGAATAACTTACAATCATTTGAAATAAAACCCGATGGTCATTGTTTATTTGCTTCGATTCAAGATCAATTGAAAGTTCGTCATCAAGATGTTGAACACCTAGACCACAATGGTCCTGAAGATGTTCCTCTGATCGATCAATTGAGAAAATTAGCTGGTGATTATATCAAATCTAATCAAGAAGATTTTATCCCATTTTTAATTGATGAAAATACTGGTGAATTGAGGGATCTCGACGACTATATCAATGAATTAACAACTACAGCAATGTGGGGGTCCGATATGGAAATCTTGGCTCTAAGTAAAGTTTTCAATTGTCCAATAAGTATCTATATGGCTGGAGCATCGACTTTAACCATCAATGAGCACGGTCAATTGCCAGAATTGAAATTAGGGTATTATAAACATTCATTTGGTTTAGGTGAACATTACAATTCCTTAAGAGATCTATAGATGTGTATAAGTATAGCAGGCAATTTTTCTGTTGGTGGCTGAGACGAAATGTTGGCCCATACCACCGAAACTCTTTATCTGTTGCCATTCGTCGACAAAAAATGTCGTTCGCGACATTCTATCACTTTTTTTTTGCAAGCGAGAAAAAGAAAACACATTTTGGGGAAAAAATAGTTTTCATTTTACCCCTTTTTTTATTTTAGCTTTATTTTCCGACGGAACACAAAGCCAAACATATATGTATGACGGTGTAATTATACGACAGATCTAATGCACGATGGTGTAAGACAATAGCAATTTATTATCTGTTTTCGGTTAAATTATTCTCCGATTATAATTATAACATAACAACCTTAAAACAAGAAAAGGCTTAAGAAAATTTGTGGCCGTGTTTGTGACTGTGTATATCTTATAACCTTAAAAGGAATGTTGTATACATATATACCACTGTTTATGAGACAAGCATTGCTAAAAAAGTTATTGTGGATACCCAAAAAAAAAAAGAGAAATAATGAGAAAGAGAAAAAAAAAAGTCTCTTGGTATACGTGTACTTTTCTCTGTTTTTTTTCCTCATGAAGCAATTTAATTGGTCGATAGTATATAGTTTTTTTTCTGTTCTCGCCTCATGTGGCGTGACCCCTAGTACAGCAATTATTTTCACGTCAACGACATACCCGCAAGACCTCAATTTCAAAAAATGTCGTGTACTCACACAGCAAAAAAAGAATTTTTCAGTTTTTCCATTTTTCAACGGGACACAGAAATGAATTTTGCTTTTCAAGTTCAATTTTCAGTTATATGTATATATAGTTTATCTAAATTAGGTAGAAGTGAGCAATATTTCATGTTCCAATTTTGTGTGTTAAGCCTATTCAATAGTTTATCTAAAAAATTTTCAACTAAGCCAAATTGCAGTTTTCAAAGGAGTTTTTGAAGAATAAAAATAGAGGGAGACTCCAACCAACTCAGCAACCACAACTGTGAAACAACCATCAAGAAATGAAGTAGGGATTTTCAAGAGTTAAAACCAGTCAAAGAATACAGAAGATAAAACAACATACAAACCCTGCTTATCAGTTAAATATATTTTAATCATTTGTTGGTAAACTACAGATTTCCCAACATTCAAGTATATTACTTGCATCGTCCATAGTATGTTGCACATTTTTAATATGTAACTAAGATATTCAAAGTCTTAATTAATGAATTTGAACTAAAAAATGTCGAGAGTTGCTATTATCCACACTCGGAGATATTGAAATTTTGTGAGTAGAATGACTATCCAATGAAATGTGATTATGTCTTCGAATAGTAACAGCGATAGAAAAAACGCACAAAACCCCAAACATTGGCCGTATATTATTCGATATATCAACATTTCAGCATATCGGAAATACTGTCAATAAGATTTCCGGTGTAAAAACTTCAAACCATCGTGGGCCCATCTCTTGGAAATAAACTCTTGAATTGTTGGTTGCTTTTTCATTTTTCTTGTAGATCATCAACGACAACATTATCATCGAGAGACTAACCATAAACAAAATATACTTTTTCACTTTTAGATTACTGTTAAAGAACAAAAGTAAAAAAAAAATCAGGATAATCTTAGTTGTAATTTTTGTGATTAAAAAAGTATTTTAAAAGTAATTTTCAATTTGCGGAACACGTCTTGAACTATTCCACCGTTTTGTTCACGTTCTTCTTTTTATAATTTACTTGCTTCTCGACCATGTTCTATGTTACCTAGTAGGCATGACAACTGTGAAAAGAAAGTAGTTTATCTTCTCATTGACATTATTTCTTTCAACGTCTATTGCCATCGTTACTATAACAATCTTCGCTTAACTGTGTTGCGTACTTTATTACTGGATATAGAGAAGCTATAAAAAATGTTATTGGATTCAAAGAGAAAACTCTTATCCTTACACCAAATGATACCTGAAATTGTGTCATTTTGTAATTTTGAATTTCTGTTTTGCCCTTTATTTCGTCAAAGTTTATTAGCTAAAAAGAAAAAACCTCAATTACCAATCATGTAGTAATAAACGTGTCTTACTTACTAGAAGAGATAAATAATAATGATCTTTATGTTATTGAATGGGATTCAAGAAGTGAGTGGTTATCATTGTCGGAATATAATAAAGTCTTATTTTATTTCACTATAGCTGTAACCAGAAAAAAGAAAAATCAAACACCCCCCGGGATGAGGGGATTAATCAATCAAGACCAGATTATCCACACATTTGGCCCCAAATATGTTGCACCCCATTGATAAATTGTAATATCTGAGAATACTGTATTTTCATCCCTTGAGGTTTTTTATTTTCAATATTACTTTTGTTCATCCCCTTTTCATTTTTAGCTTCTGATCTTAGTAATTTGCCATCACTGTTTCATGTCAGAATAGCATCAGACATTTATTTGTGTACCATAGATGAACAATTCTCAGGTTTAACAATAAGTCTTTCTTATACTTGTGAAATTCCTCACACTTTATCAACATTCTTGTGGTGTCTATTACAAGGGGTTGGTTCAAATTTATTATTGCTCTAGTGATAACAATAACATTTTGGAATTAAAAAACAATAGGTCTAGCTGGATATTAGATTGGATTAGTATAATTTAAACCTTAAAATATTATGGAGAGAGGAAAACAGAGAGTATTTTTTTTTCAAGAAGACACATGTGCACGACCAACTAAAGTAGTGGAACCGGACGTAGAGAATAATTGTGAATTATTCATTGCGGAACGGGTGAAAAAACTACAATCATAGAGAATTTAAGATTAAAAGAACAATTATGGTTAGTTAAAAATGGTTTTTTTTAGGCCATACATATCCATATAGTTGTTGAATACACTTTTATTATTCTCTTATCTATATTAAGAAAAAACGACACAAACAATTTATCAAAGTCTGTCTTTTCTGGATAAGGTGGGAAAAAAAAGATTTTTGGGAACCTCACATACAAAATAAAAATAACCTCCCTTAATGATTTGCAAATTATTTTGTTTTACACTCTTAGCATTAATTAACAGTATAGATAATTCAATAGATAGATAGAAGATTAGACGAGTAAATTGAATTCCTTACCACAGCTTTGATTCTAGCACTACCAACATTACAGAATTCATCGGTACTCTACACGCACCATTGCATTGTTGATTGTCACATTTTCAAGAAACTGTTTGACATACTCTTTTTTTTTTCGACATTGAGGTTAGATTACAAAGCTAAAATGGCAATCTTTCTACAAACCTATCGTTAATTGGTTTCGTTGATCGAACCACAATGGTAAACCAAAACCAATTTACTATAGGTTTGTAACTTCCACACTAACATCAAACCTATGCCTGCATCTATCAAAGAAATCAGAAGATTTTTGACATTTGGAAAAACTCGGGAAAATTTTTTTCCCTGTCTTTTGGCTCTTGTGCTTGAATTTCAGTTTCACTGTATTACAAATTATGTAACCAGTGTAAATCAATCAAGACACTAAGAAGTTAATAAAACGAAAATGAAAGGGGGTTGTAGTAGCCAGAGTTAAAAAAAAAAAGAAAAAGGTAACAGAAGATAATCTTGAGTATTGAAAAGATATGCACTAGAACAGGAATTTATTGATAAACTATATTCATCATACTGTTTAAATTACAATGCTTTCAAATTGACTTATACCTCCCCCACTTCGGATATCCTGATATTTATTATTTGACACTTATGTAGCCCTTCTCCTCTTCCAGACTCTTAATGTTGAAGATTATCCCACCTTACTCTTTAACCTTGTTTTTTGTGAAATCTAGAACACCAAAGACAGATCCCCCCTTTCCTTCGGAATGAGCCATGCCCCACGTTGCAGTAGTACGGCATCAAAAAAAGAAAAACAAATTTGGTTTACCCGCCAGTACTACAATTCCTGTTAATGGGATACCTTTCAGGATGAAGGAGAGTATATACAATAAAATGTAAGACCAGACAACGTACAGTATAATGATTGTCGACCAAAAGGTTTAGGAAATAAATCGAGTGGCTAGTTTTATTGTCTCTGCTTTTTTTTTGACTTTAAACGAATTTCGTTGTAATGTCGATTCATTAAGAGTTTTATTTTCATCTATTGTCTCAGATACCCAGGAACTAAGCCATCTTTATAATAAGAAAAGCAAAGACTATGATTACGTCTCTCTCGTTTTTCTTTTTCTTGGAGGTATAATTATCGATGATTTTGATTCAGATCTGAAAACCAGAAAAATGAATAACCAACAATCAGGAGTACTAAGAAAACAAGAATATTTTAATAAGCGATTAAGGTATTACATCATCAATTTGCGCCACATCACACATAAACCATGGTGTATTGCTTATTTTATTGGTTATATGTGGATATTCGTAGTTTATCTCACTCATTGAGATCGCCAGCCAATCCCGGAATCCCGGAGTGGTAGCTATATCCCAAATTTGGATAATTCTACATAAGCCGCGCGTACACCATTAAGCTAAAAATAAACTAGCAGATTGAACAAAAATACAATTGAATATTATAATCAAAGTTTAGACTAAATTAAAGAGAAAATCAGCAAAAAAATTATGGAAATAATAAACCTGAGTCAAGTACGTAACATAGATGGATAATCATGACGAAAGCAAGAAGCTGAAAGTGCAAGCAAGAACAACTGTAATATACATACGACAATTAACAGCAAGAGATGTTTTTTTTGTAAGGGGAATGTCCCACATGCAAAGAACACCTGCCCTACATAAATACGGTAGAGATTCTAGCTTGAAGAATTTGGTCCAGTCAATTCTGTACAGTACAGCTTGTCCAGCAAGTTCTAGACTTATTATCTAGTCCAGGATAAGTGGTATCACTGTTACATTTAAATTAATTTCCTTTGTATTACCGCTCCACGGAATTCACACGTCTAACACACAATTTGAATAGTGGGAAATATAGACAAAGTACTTGAAAAAATGCATAAGCTATTATTGCTGATCATTATCAGTAAAGCTTCTTTTTTAGCTTTATCACATATATTGTTGTTGTTTTCAGGTAAATTCTTCGACAAAATTTAACAGGCAGTGATAAAATTACTGGACTTAAGATCTTAATATCCGATTGAAACTCATCGTCAAGAAATTGCGGTATTATTGATACACTTTTCTCCGAGTACAAATCATGTGATAAACCCCCATTGCTAGAGCAATATAATATGGTCTTGATTTAATGTCAATTATTCAATTCACAGTAACGAGACAATTGTAATTAAAGAGCCTATACTGTATATCAATTGAATTATTATATTTTATTTCACGCCACTACTACAACACCACCACCCAGACCACGAAGAAAGTAAATATAAAGTCGTGCAAAACAAAAACGCTCGAGTAAGTGAAATGGTTCAACCAAAATAATAAACCAAAGACGACATCTGCATCAACATATTTGTCGTTTTTGATGTACGTATCCCTAAACAATTTTGCAGAGCTTTTCTATATTGTATATTTAAATTGGTTCTCTAATGTTCATTAATCCAAAGAAAGCAAGAGCTTGTTTTCGGTAGTAATAATTAATGGGAGACTTGTTCTTCTATCATCTCGAGAATTCTATCATCATAGTCTAACTCTGCATATAACCAGCTCCTTCTTTTGTTCCCCTTTGACGTCAGACTTCTTATTGTTTTATTCTGTTCCTGGTTTTGAAAGGTTCTGAGACTTAATTGTCCACACGCACCCAGACAAAGAGATTTTTTTCAGTGAAATGTCGCAGTATTAGATGTTGTACACGTAGTATGACCACTAACTATTGTTATAATTTTGATTCGAAAGATAACAGACACCAATGTATAAAACGCAAATTAACCAACACACAAAGATAGGAATTAATTGGCAGGAAATATCGGAGCTAATCTTGTATTATTCTTTATTGTCTTTTTATGGCCCATATACATTCCTGTACTAATTCTGTCAGTCCACAACTCTGCCTCATGTTTATTATTATCACTCAATACTAGCTTTGTTATTTTTTCTTTTTTTTTGCATCTATTAGTCTATTACTGAACATCGTATTGTTGCTGAATAATAATATGCCCAATAAGAAAAGTCAAATACAAAATTTGGACCAAAGGAGGGTGATTGTTAGACGACAAGTGTATATATAAGTGTGCGGGGGTGAGAGAAGTACGAAGATGTGTTAATTGTGTTTTCACAATAGAAATACCTACTATGTAAAGTTGTGTTTGTCACACATTATCAAAGTGGAATTGATTCTATTATTATTCCGATTTCAAATGAATTTTGTTATCAGAGCTAGTTACTTTACTAAATACAAGAAATATGTTTTGTCTTTGTAACCGCTTATTTTCAGCTTCACCCCGTTTCTTCTCCTCTCAAAGTCGAATCAGTTAATTCTTGGAATATCAAAATACTATACTTTAACAACTGCCTATGGTTGTAGTTTCTGATTTAAAGAGGGAGAATTTCTTTACAAAGGGACATTAAATCTGACGACAAATTAATTCAAAATATTTGAAAAAAAAGTATCCCCCCGTCTTCCCTCTTTTAACCAAAAACAACTAAATAATAATATATAACTCGTTGGATAAACAAGCACTACTTGTGCTTAAAATATAAAAGCAACTTTTAGTGACACAAAACTCTATTTTTTTGCGACATTGTAATTACATCAACTTTATCCACATAGAGTAGTAATATCTATAGAAATAGTCCTTAGTGTACTAGGCCAAGAAAAGAAATCTAAAATATGCTCATATTGATGTATATAACAAACGGAGAAAGATTCACTAAAAGCTTAATTGTTTATGTCGTCTTTTTCATGCTATGTTTCCCTCTCTCTCCCATATTTTTCGTCCCCCCCCCCCCCCCCGATCCTTTATCCCCCTCACATGAATTGACATTTCAATGCTTAGACGACAATCGAGTACTTGATTAGGACAATCTCCATGTTTTCGTCTACCAGTATTACCACAAATGAGAAAAAAATAACATTGTGTATACCTAGAAGAATATAATAAAAGCCTGTTTAGGGTGAACAACAAAGATTTATGCTTTGAATATGGTACGAGAATACGCAAACGTACGACCATTATTAGAGGAATACTCTTGCTTTTAGTAGAAACTAAATAAAGGATCGTATTCTGTTTTTAAAGATATGCTAATTGATTTTTAGTATTTCAATGTTACATTCTCCACACCAGCCAGCTTTGTTCCCTATTTTAATTAATTGTCTCTCTCTTTTCTTTGCCACGGGGTTTCAAAATTGAAGTTGTATCTACATAGGTTACAGTAACTTTCATAGGGCTCAATTTTTTATAAAATTTATAAAATCCTACTAAATCCTATGTCCCTGATATATTGATTGATAGCAAATTGGCAAACTTCCTTTTGCATTTCATTTCAGGGTAGTGTCAGTTGCCTGAAAATATTGTGAGGACTTTTCTGTGCTTACGTAACAATGGTCACTTCGGTATTTCTTTTTTTTAAGTTTTCTTTTTTTTTATCAAATCATATCTCATCACTTTATAATCACATTTCCACAAACAATCTAATCAAACACTACGAATCAATATGGGTTGGTTTTGGGCAGATAAACCAAGCCAGGACACAGTTAAAGCTACAAGCTCTTTTACCACTTCCTCAGCATGTCCTATAGATCATTCGAAACTCGCTTCTTCTTCTCCAACATGCCCCGTCAAACTTAACAACGACAATGACGAGGTTTTAAATCCTTTGAACAACATGCCTATGGCAATATCATCTGAAAGAGCCCCTGGACAACGTATCAAATTATCAACCGAAAGAACTATATCAACTATTCCTCGTGGTGAATCAGAAGATCAAGGATTATGGGAATATCCATCACCACAACAAATGTTGAATGCCATGTTACTGAAGGGGAAAGGTGATGGTGTTCCTGAAGATGCCGTGGAGAGTATGGTTGAAGTGCATAACTTCTTAAATGAAGGGGCATGGCAACAAATTTTAACTTGGGAAGACCAATATACTCAACAAACTAAAGTAGAGCCACGATTGAAGAAGTTCACTGGTAGACCTCATGATTTATCGCCAAAGGCAAGAATGTATTTATGGTTAGGTCAATTGTTCCCAGAAACTTTCAATACTATTCCTCCTTTTGATAGACACGATTGGACAGTTTTAAGAAGTTGTGGCCGTAATCAAGGCTGGAAAGAGGTTCGTTATGTCATCGATTACTATGGAGCTCCTGACGATGAAGAAACTGGAATGCCAGCATTCATGTTGGATACTCGTCCTGCTTTGGATAATCTCACTAACGCCCGTGACAGATTCACTCATTGGGCATATCCTCTTTGGAAGAAAGCTATGGGCGAAGTCAGAGATTAGGGAAAGCAGTAATGAGTTTGGGTATCTATTCTTTTTGTTCTTTTTTTTTTTTTTTCTAATGAATATTTCTTGTTTTAATTTATTTATGTACATGTATATAGAAATTGTTATATAAATTATAAATTATTGTTTATCTACAGTTGCCTGCTGTTTGTCAAGTTTGGACAACAACGAAGCAGGTACATCCAAATAATTGGTCAATCTTTTAATGAAATCAGGTAACGAAGTTCCATATGAAGTCCAATCGACTTCAGCCAATTCGTTAACCAATTGCTGTAATCTATCCTTCTTAGCCTTTCTTCTATAATGTTGTAACATGAAATAATAGGTGTAAAAATTAGGTTGAACTTGAGAATCTTGCTTCATTTTTTCAAAATAAAAGTCAGCTAATTTTTCATCACGAGCTAATAAATTATGAATAAATGTATTCCAAATAATTGGTTCATTTCTGATTTCTTTGATGTAATAATTGAAGATATCTTCTCCAAGTTTAACATTTCCCAAAGTGAGTTCACCAACCATCATATTGGTATTCAACCATGCAGAACGAGGATATCTTGACTTTAATATATCGAAAAGTTGTCTAGCAGCTTCAATATTGGCCCCTTGAATCAACCCCTTTAATAAAGTCGAATGCATTTGTTCGTTGAATCCACGTTTACCGGCATTTTCCGATGATTCCATTTTGGCTAAAAAGCTGGAAAGATCTGGAGTCTTACCAATGGCATGCAAACTCTCGAAATAGGCATTGATCATAGTGGTTTTGATTGACACATTTTCGGCAATGTTGTGTTTTCTCATAAAATTGGTGATACCATTAATGGCCTTATAGTTTTTCTTCTTGGCATAATAATTGAGAAAGTCATTCATAACGTGGGTATGAGGTTTATATTGAGGATAAGTTTCCATAAACTGTTTCAATTTGGATTCGGCCTCTTCAATTTTCCCATTGTAAACCAACCCTCTCAAAATCCCATCATTACATAAACTGATTACAGCTCCGTTGTCCTTGACACCTTTAGCGTATTTATCAATATACTCTTGAGCTTTGTCGAATTGTCCAAAATTGGCATACCCACTGACGATGGCACCAACAGTTTCACCATTAAATTGTACTCCTGACGACACTATGGTTTGTAAAGTTCTTTCAAAATTTTGTACAAGTTCTTGTTGCTTGGCTTTGCCTCCAAAACTAGCTATTCTTGAAGGGTTTGTCATTGCTTTAATAACTATATTCCAAGCATCAATCGATGGTTTAACGCCAGAATTCATAATTGTTTCAAATAAACTGAAAACTTCATTGTATTCATCAAATTGAAAGTATCTTTGCATCAATGCAACAATGACTTTTTCATCAACTTTGATATTACGCTTGTTACAAATATCAACCACATTTTGATAGAATTTATCGAGTTGCTTTTTATCTGGGGTGTTTTCAATTTTCTTGATTGAACTAGCCCCATTTGGATTGAATCTTTCTTGGGAATCAGTTTCCAATAAATTACAATATTCACGGAACTTTTTACCGTCGTAGATATCCAACACTTCTAAAGTTTTCTTGATATGATAAAATGGTGGTATTTTGCCACTAGGGGAAAACTTGGCAGCATCGACTGGCGAGTACGTGACTTTTTGAGCAATACATGATTGAACATAAGCATAAATGGCCAAATTGGTGAAATCATAAGGTTGATATTCAATTTTGGTTTTGATTCCATTGAAGTTATTGACATACAAAAAATCATGCGATTTGGTATATTCAAAACTCTTGAACCAATACTGCAATACTTCGTCATAAGCTTCACTGTTTTGTTTGAGAGCATTTGCAGCTAATTGAATAAAGTGCATTGAATGAGCAATCTTATTCTTAACAAACATATCAATTATATCATTTAACGAATGGTCAATTGTTGTTTCGGGCTTTTGAGCTAAATTAAACAATTCGGTAGCCAAAGGATAAAATTCCTTGAAAATTTGTCGATCAGTAATATTCTCTGATTTTTGAATTTCTCTTAAAAACGTAATCCCTTCTTCTAAAATACTATAGGCTTCATTCAAATCTGTGGTGGATTGAATAATGGTTTCTTTAATTTGTCCACTAATATCTCTTAACTTGGGGTTGACTGGTGTTTTCTTGGAAGGAGCTTTCTTATCTTGTTTTCCCTTTTGAGTGGCTTTGGGGAGGGAGGATTGTTCGGTTTTAACAGTTTCTGAAGATGGTTTCGAATTGTCGTTGTCTGGAGTTGTTGTTGGAGTTGCAGTGTTGGTGGTAGTGGAAGTAGTGGATTGATAGCGTAAAGCTATAGTACCTGCTTTACTAGCACTTCTTATTTGAAGAAACCCACTTCTAGTAGTCCTACCGACAATCTGTCTCAAAGGGATCATCTTGATGGTTGTTGGTGGTTAATTAGAGGTTGGTGCCAAAAAAAATTTGTTAGATTTTTTTTTTCACTACTTTGAGTGGTTGGACAAAGCAAAAAAAAAAATTGCAGAAAGCGAAGGGAAGAGTTTATGGTAATAGAATTAACAATTGTACTACACCATATGGTCCATTACAGGTAATAACAACTTAAGAGATATGTGGCGCATATTCAAAGATTACATTATTCTACAAAACTAATACTGGATTAATAAATTTTAGGTACAGTAATTGTATATATTTTCAGGGTTATTATTTATATAGAAATTCCTTCTGAAGATTATGTTAGTAATAAATTCATATCGGTATAACCACTTCCCTCAACACACTCCATTTGGTAGTTATTATATTTCAGATATATATAATTTAACAATTCTTATCATAAACAAAAATATCAATTGAGCTGGGTTTAATGCTGTGGAGTCCTAACGACTCAGTATCATCATTGAATATAAACTACCAAGAAAATGAAGCAACATAAGGCAGGAAGTGAGCTAGCTCACAGATTGAGCTTTTCTAATGAGAAACATACCTATATCTCAAATGAAGTAATATTGCAATAACGTTGTGGAACTAAGGAAAAGACGAAAAAGAAGAAAAAGAAAGAGTAGAGAGGAAAGAAAAATTTTATTCCTATTTATTTCATTTTTTTTTGCAGATCAAGATGCGTCATTGAAATTCTACACTGAGTTGTAGAACAGAAATTAACTTACAAATCCATCCAGCTTTATCTGAACTCTTAGACTTGTGAATTTATCATCTGAATCCCCAACTCTTCCACCACAGTAATCTCTAACAGTAGAGTTATAACAATTATACCATTCAGAATGTTGTCAACATACTAAACATAGTCGTGTATTTTGGTAGATATCTTTACACTATGCTTTCAAATGCGAAAAAAATTAGGGTTTTATGAGTAGATTAGTTTGATACAAAGTGGCTAATTCAACAGTGTTTGTGAATCTAAATATACAAGTACATGAATGAAACCAAGACAGACTCTACAGTCAATCCTGATCAATCTCCTCAAGAGTTAGTATTTTTCAATTACCATGAATATTTGGTTCCAGGATCAGATGACACTTCACTAGTGATTAACCATTTTCCCAATATACACACTGACCTTTCATCTAGCACGTTTAAAGAAACCAGAATCATTCGGATTCCACGTGTGTATCATACAGTTCAATTTCCTGATTTGATTCCACAGTTTTCTTGTTACTACCCAGGTTCAGAGCCTGGAGCAATCACTCTGACACAACTTATGAGTGGATCATTTGAGGGTAATAGTTTTAATGAAAGCTCGTCAATTCCTAGCTTGGAAAGCATTATACTGAGGAGTGAATTTGAAAACATAGTCAGTCTAGTCAATGAATCACTTGCGGTAGCATTCAATCCAATGAGCAAAAGGATGTTGCTCGAAAACTTATTGGATCTACTATCTGGTGGGTCATTCTTAAGTTTATTGAATCTCCTTGGAATTTACTCATTTACAAAAAGAAAGCTAATGGAACTAGAAAGCCAAATTGATTCCATCAACCAAATTAACGAAAAGAAAGGTGTTGATTTTAAGATTATATCACCGAGAGTCACTGGATATTTATCTGTATGTATAAAAAAAACTACAAAACGCATTTCTTATATTGTATGGAGAACTTCTCTTTACTAACATTGCAATAGCTTGATTTTCAAATAGCAAAGCCCAGGTAGGTGTACAGGAAGACGTGGAGGGTTGATCATTTGTAGTAGGCGACGATGAGTGATGATTTCGCACTACCACACGCAATAGAAAAATAGAAACCTGAAGACATCTCAAAAAAAATACTATTGGCATTGCTTCACTTTATCTTGTATGCTCAGACTCAAATCTATAAAAATGAACGGAGTATTTGCAGTATACAAACCCTCAGGCATTACATCTGCCAAATTCATTGAAAGAATTCAGAATAAGTTCACAAAATCCGAAGTGTTTGCCAAAGACTTACAAGAGATGAAAGACAAAATAAGATCAGATCTTAGCCGTGATAGAAAATGGAAACCGCAAAAGATTGAGAAAAAGATCGCCTCAACCAAGGTGAAAATTGGCCATGGAGGTACATTGGATCCTTTAGCAAGTGGGATTTTGGTGGTTGGTGTTGGATTGGGAACGAAAAAATTACAATACTATCTTGCTGAGTGTCAAAAGACATATGAAACAAAAGCCTTGTTGGGAATATCTACCACCACGGGAGATTCAGAGGGGGAAATTGTTAGTAAAAACAAAATTGATCACATTACCCTGGAATTAATAGATAGTACTGTGGAAAAATTTATTGGTGATATTAAACAAACCCCACCTATTTTCTCAGCATTAAAAGTCAATGGGAAACCACTTTACGAATACGCACGAAAAGGATTGCCTTTGCCTACAAATATCAAAGTAAGAGATGTTACTGTCAATAATATTACTGTTATCAAAGAAGATTCATTGAAAACTGATCACGAATTTACAAAATTGGAAAGCGAGTTAGACGAAAATGGTGTTCCCAAAGAACATGGGTTGAAGGATAATCCAACTTTAAATGACTCGCCATTATTCTTTTCCAAGCAATATTTGGAAAAAGCTGAAAAAGAGGGTCTACCTAAGGAAACTGGAAAACCAAAGTTGTTAGCTGACGACGAATCTTTACCAGAGAAATTGCCAATGATTCATTTCATTAGTGATGTATCATCCGGTACTTATATTAGAAGTTTGATTAGTGATATTGGTAGAGCTATGGAGTCTAGTGCATACATGGTGGAGTTGATTAGAACAAAACAATCTGAATGGGAATTGGGTAAAAATGTGTTTAAATTTGAAGATTTTGAAAAAGATGAAAGAATATGGGGTCCAGTATTAAAGAAGGTTTTTGAAAAAGGTGGTGCTGAAATACAAGACTTGGACAAAGAATTTGAAGAAATGGCCAAGACTGTAGAATCTCTGGTCACAAAGGAAACCAAAGAGTCAACTTCAGAAACTATTCCTCAAAAAAGATCTATTGATGAAGTTGAAAAATAAGAACAACCAAAGCCAATGTGTGAAAAAACAAAAAAAAACCTAAGCAACTTATTCGCCAAAGAAAAAAAGAAAGAATCCCTCCCCTAAAAAAAATTTCACAACTTCCCCTTATAGATTTGTATACTTGTGTACATAGACAACAATGATCAGACTATTTCCAAAACAAATACGTCCTCTTTCTTATTTGACGAAGACCACTATCAATCCAGTTGATTTCCAGTTAAAAATTCCAGAGCAATTCACTCCAAAATCATTGCTAGTTTTATCGACCCCAACAAATCTACCTCAAGTCATCGAGGACTCAATCAAATTGTCCCAAAAACAAGATTTGCAATTGGTTGTAGCAGGTGTTGATACAGTTGTACCTTATTCACACAGAAATGGAGTCTCTGAGCTTTGGTTGGACGAACCTATTAGTATTGGGGACTCGGCTCTTTTGGAAGAAAAAGATGATATTAATAAACCACCTCGAGAAAGTGATGGCTTGAATGTTGTTAGTGCACAGAAACATTGGAAGAACATAGCTTCCCAATTGAAAATTAATCTAAGACAAGAAATGGAATTAAAATTGAATCTAGCAAACACTGTGTTCTCTACTGGCTCGATTATATCTTTATTTTACTTTGGTAATGGTTTGAATCTGGGACAACATTTGTGTGATTTAGAGATTCTGTTGCCCCGAGGATTGATACCAAGACACTCCAGTGCTGTGGTAAAAGACAACTGGACCGATTTGTATCCTGGAACTAGCTTTAAGGTCACCAATTGTGTGGGCAACTTGCTTAAATCTATTGATAACAACCCTGCAGCCAAATACCTTGAGGAGAACAAAAAATTGATGAGCATTGGATCTAAGGAGACAGAGGTTTTCGTCAAAATCAAGAAACCAAACAGTACAAAAGTTGAAAGGTTTAAAGTTACTGCGGGTGGTGGTGGATGGGGAGCCAAGGCTGACATCATTGCTCTCTCACCAGAAGCTAAACTCGTAAAGGGAAGCGAGATACAGTTTTTTATGGTCACCCCAGAAGATAGGTATTTGCCAAATCATAACGACGACGAGGTTGCTCAATTTACAAACGCATTCACTTTTACCAACTCCTACGAAGAGACTAGTTACAATGAGAATACAGATGAAAGCCAGCATATATATGAAAATGTTTTTGGTGCTGGCAGTGAACAGGGGTTCTTTTTCAACGACGTAAAACACAATTCTCCGGGTGAATCAGTATCTCTAAAGTTGGAGAAGAAAAAATAGTGTGCAACCCTCAATTGATTCTTAATTTTTCATCCCTTTCTTTTAAATCGATACATACAAATATATATACAATTGCATTCATTTCGAACATCAATGATTCAATATATTAAAAGTGATTTGTTCACACACGCAATTCCAGCTGGTAAAAAAGTAATTCTAGCCCATGCCTGTAATACCCGTGGATCGTGGGGAGGAGGTATAGCAGCTGTATTCCGAAAGAAATTCCCCAAAGCAAACAACGAGTACAGTCAATATTGTCATAAGAACTCTAATCTATTGGGTACATCTTTCATTATTGAGTCGGATCAGCCAAATATACTTATTGCGTGTCTTTTCACAAGTGATTTTAATCAAACACCAGAACAAATTGTCCATTTCACCAAACAATCAATTGCAGACTTGGCAAGAAAGGTATCTGACTATAAAGAAGTGGAGAAATGTGATGGTAAAGCTGCTATAAATATGCCCAAGATCAATGCTGGGATATTCGGTGTTCCATGGGAAGATACCGAGCTGGCCCTACAAGAATTTGATAATTTGCATTTCAATGTTTATGTAATTTGAATATATACGAACATTTACTGTTGGTTTAGCCTAAAGAACCAAAAAAAAGCTTATAGGGTTACATTTCTAATATCAGTCTAGTTCAATGGAGGCTGGGTTTTGTAAAATTTCATGACACTTGATCATAACCGATGGTCGTGTGTAAGTGGATCATTTCTTGTCTTGCTTAATTTTTTTTTTTGAATGCATAGAGACAGTGCCACCAAAATCAATATTTACCAAAAAACGATAACAAACGAGTACTTTATTGACAACCAATTGATTTTTTTTTTTTGGTAGAAAAAAATATTCTTTTATATATATTCCCATACAAAGCAATTAATCAAACGATAGAAAGTTATATCAAAAATGGATGAGACATTGATTGCCACCATTAACAAATTACAAGATGCATTGGCTCCTTTAGGTGGAGGGTCATCCTCGCCAGTAGATTTGCCTCAAATCACTGTTGTTGGATCCCAATCCAGTGGTAAATCGTCAGTATTGGAAAATGTTGTTGGTAGAGACTTTTTACCTAGAGGAACAGGTATTGTTACCAGAAGGCCCTTGGTTTTACAATTAATCAACAGAAGACCAAGCAAGGATTTGAAGAAAGCTAATGATTTGGTTGATGTTAATGCTTCAGAAAGCACAGGTGGTCAATCAGAAAATAATGCTGATGAATGGGGTGAATTTTTGCATTTGCCAGGGAAAAAGTTTTTCAATTTTGAAGATATCAGAAACGAAATTGTTAGAGAAACTGATGCCAAAACAGGTAAGAATTTGGGTATTTCACCAGTGCCAATCAATTTGAGAATTTACTCTCCTCACGTTTTAACGTTAACTTTAGTTGATTTACCAGGGTTGACAAAAGTCCCCGTTGGTGATCAGCCCAAAGATATTGAAAGACAAATCAAAGATATGATCATGAAATTTATTTCCAAGCCTAACGCCATTATCTTGTCTGTCAACGCTGCTAATACGGATTTGGCTAATTCAGATGGGTTGAAATTAGCAAGAGAAGTTGACCCTGAAGGTGCAAGAACAATTGGTGTTTTAACCAAAGTGGATTTAATGGATCAAGGTACTGATGTTATTGACATCTTGGCTGGACGTGTCATCCCATTGAGATTTGGTTATGTTCCAGTGATAAACAGAGGTCAAAAGGATATCGAAGCTAAGAAAACTATCAGGGACGCATTGAAAGATGAAAGAAACTTTTTTGAAAATCACCCATCATACAGAGCCAAAGCCCAATTCTGTGGTACGCCTTACTTGGCCAAGAAATTGAATGGTATTTTGTTGCACCACATCAAGAGTACTTTACCTGACATCAAGATGAGAATCGAACATTCATTGAAGAAATACCAACAGGAATTATCAATGCTTGGACCAGAAATGGCTGAATCTCCTGCATCAATTGCATTGAGTATGATCACTAATTTCTCCAAAGATTACACTGGCATCTTAGATGGTGAATCCAAAGAATTGAGCTCACAAGAATTGAGTGGTGGTGCCCGTATTTCCTTTGTGTTTCATGAAATTTTCAAGAATGGGGTTAATGCCATTGATCCATTTGATCAAATTAAAGATGCTGATATTAGAACTATTATGCATAATACCTCTGGGTCGGCACCCTCGTTGTTTGTCGGTACCCAAGCTTTCGAGGTGTTGGTAAGACAACAAATCAAAAGATTGGAAGAACCTTCTATCAGATGTATCAATTTAATTTTCGATGAGTTGGTCAGAATTTTATCACAAATTATTAGTCAGCCACAATATTCAAGATACCCCGGTTTGAAAGAGCAATTGTCTCAGAATTTCATTTTATACTTGAGAGATTTGTTGATTCCAACCACTGAGTTTGTCAATGATATAATTCAAGCTGAGGAGACATATGTTAACACTGCTCATCCAGATTTGTTGAAGGGGACACAAGCAATGTCTATTGTGGAAGAGAAGTTCCATCCAAAGCCACAAGTTGCTGTTGATCCTAAGACTGGTAAACCATTGCCACCAAGTCAACAACCAGCACAAGCCACATCACCTAAACCAGAAGATGGGTCGTCTAATGGATTCTTTGGTGGATTCTTTTCTAGCAAAAACAAAAAGAGATTACAACAAATGGAAGCCCCACCTCCAGTATTGAGAGCCACAGGTACTATGAGTGAAAGAGAAACTATGGAAACCGAAGTTATCAAATTATTGATTTCTTCATACTATAATATTGTTAAGCGTACTGTTGGTGATGTTGTTCCTAAAGCTATTATGTTGAAATTGATCAACAAATCCAAGGATGAGATCCAAAAGACTTTATTGGAAAAGTTGTACAGCAGTCCAGACTTGGATGATTTGGTTAAGGAAAATGAGCTTACTGTTCAAAAGAGAAAGGAATGTGTTAGAATGGTTGAGGTGTTGAGAAACGCTAGTGAAATTGTTTCTAGTGTTTAGAGGTATTATAGAGTAGAGTAATTCTTTTTATTTCAGAAAGTCGGTGGTATATATTTATCTTCTTAATAATTCTGCTTAGTTAATGAACCAATTTATAAATATAAGTGTGTTTATGCATCATCTTCTTGCGTAGAGTAAGTGGGCCTGTGAACTTGTGAGCAATATAGTTAGACACAAAAGTGTGTTGTCATTCCAATTAAGTTGTTGTGTGTGAGTTGTTTGCTAGTACTCTTGACAACAGTTTTTCGTAAGATTTATCCAATTAATTTACGTTATTAGTTTTTTGGGAATGAAAACTGTGTAAACCGAATAAACTCACTAAGCTGACTGTGACAGTTTTAACTATACAAAGTTAAGGTTGCAAAAATTAACCCCACCAGCGGTATACTGACGTACTTTCTCTCTGTTGTTATTGTTGATATTTTTGATCTGTTTACCATTTGCCTATTTGAGTAATCTGGAACAGAGGGAAAAAAAAATAATAAGTAAACAATGCTCTCTAATTTTTTTTTATACTGTGCTCACTGGAACAATTAATTTACATCACAACATTCAGTAACTTCTTGGTGACTATTCTTTTTTTTTTAGTGTTTTATTCTTTCTATTCAAAAGACTGACAAGGGTCATCTACTTTCGTTCTATTTTCTGTATCCTTGAAAACTCCTTAGCTCAATCATGGAGTCATCGACAAATTATCCAATGGTGTCTATGAATACACCGATAAAAAAGATCCGAGATCTAACCTTAAATTCACCATCATCGGGACATCAGCTCGATCTTCATTTGCATGACACCTCCACATTTTACAGCAACAGTATCTACCCAAGTCTTGATGATATACAGACGTCTCCAACAGCAGCAACAATGTTACAAAAAGGTTATTCACAAAAAATCACTAACAATGTTTTATCGGAACTAAATTCACGAGCCCAACAATTGTTGGGGTCACCACCACCGATATCACGACTGAATAATTATAGCAATGGAGATTCCAGCTCCAACAAAGTCATGAATAGAAGAAACAAACGCTATAGTACTATTCATATGAATAAATTCACACAAATGGATTCTATAAATCAGCATTATTCGGTTCATATGAAAACCCCATCACCACAGAAATCTGAATCACCGTCATCAGGGGAGATGGAGGAATCGGCAACCAAAAGAAGAAGAACATTGAATGGATCTGATCAGATAGTTGCCGTTCCAGTAATACAAAAGGAAACCACTGTTGAGAATGACAGTAGTCCCAATAGAAAAATATCACCTTCGAAAGGTTCAAGGGATTTGAATTCAATATTACGACGGAAAACAACAGAGACTGGATCTCCAAATAAAGAAAATTTTGTTAAACCATATCCTCCAACCAACAAATTAAGACAAAGCTCGTTGGAAATGGCTGGTGTCGTACACACATCATCACCTTCACAACATCAACAACAACAACAACAGAAACTTGCTGATCCTCCTTGTTTATACAAGAAACGCTCTATTCCTCAATTGCAAAAGAAGTCTTCCCATCCTACATTAAACCGAAAATCTTCAATACCCACTTTGAACAAAAAGTCGTCAATCCCTTCATTACAAAGGAAATCATCTATACCAAGTTTTAGTGGGACTCCGTCACCGAATATGTCGTCTATGTATTTTGCGCATCTGCCTGTTAATAGCATGCCACCGCCGCCACCTCCACATGGGTCACATTTGCCTGCGCTCAATAAAAAACCGTCATTTACACAAACTAATAAGAATACCCCTCGATTGACTAGAGTCAGTCCATCGAAATCAATACCTTCTAGTGTATCCTCCAGAAGTGTTGATTCTCGTGCCTTACAAAACTCAACTAATCTTCCGACAATGACGAAATCAAAGTCAGTAACGATACCCCAACCGTTCTCATTATACGATAAACCTACAGTTTCATCGTCCCTCAAATCGCTTAATAAGTTTCAAAAATTCAAAGATAAGCTTTCGTGAACATGCTGCCAAAAATAAAAAATAGAGTAAACACAATCATATTTCGTTGATTCTTTTTTTTTTTTTCTTTTCTTTAATGTACATATATATATATATACTAATTGTCTATTCAAAGAATTCTAATAAATATTAGCTTGAACTTTAATCTCACCACCAATAGTGATTTCTTGACCACCTGACCATTTCCCACCAGCTGGTAAAGAGACCATTGAGTTAACATGACCTGGCTCAACACAGACCATTTGATGAAACCCTGATTTTGGTTGGAAATCAGCCATACCTTCAGCTTTCTTAGTCCATGGATTCCATACAACGGAATCAGGCAAGTTTTTTCTATGAAGATTGAAAAGAACTTGACCTTTATCAACGACTTGAATGGATTTTTCCAAACTGACTTTTGAATAAATTCTATCAAATTCTTCATGGAAACTGATAACTGGTGCCTTTTCGATATATGATTCACCAATCAATTGATCGTAACATTGTTGGTCAATTAAATTGGTAACTAATGTATCGGTGATGTCATGGATTCTATAATATGTATGGAACAACCAATTAAATTCAAATGCTTCTTTACCAGTGTTTTCCACGTCAATTGAAGTAACCAATTTATCTTTAGTCAAACTAACAGTTAAAATCAAAGTGAAATCATAATTCCATAATTTCAAAGTTTCTGGATCAACATTTTCTGGACCTAATCCAAATTGAACCGTAATAGGACTTTCTTGAGTTTGTCCCAAGAATTCCCAAGTTGAATTACGAGCAAATCCATGTTGAGGTAATTTGAAAGTTGGATGATTTGAATCTTTTTGTTTACCGAAAACTGGGAAAACTAATGGGATACCACCTCTAACGGCTTTACTTCCATCTAAATGAGCACCTTCTGATAACCACAATTTTTCTTGATTATTGTTTTTCCAAGAAACTACAGTAGCACCAAATTTCAAAATGGTGGCTCTGTTAGTTGAGTCATTTGGATCAGTAATGATAACACGGTCTTCAAGCTCTTCAACTGGCATAATTGGATAATTTGCTTTGGTGGAGAATCGATGGTAAAATATTGGAAAAAGATTGTTGCTCTACTTGGAGAGAAAGCCTAGGTTATAAGAGAAAAAGTAAATACGTTTTGCTGTTGTCTGTCCCGTTTCGGAAATGTGCTGGAACATAGAAAAATTACTACACACAGTCGTGTCCACGTTGCAGCAGCATAGATACACACAATTTACAGTAATAGAGTGCAAATGTAATCATTACAATCTGAGCAACATTCAATTTGATAATGGTTATATTGAGACAAATTGATTGGCTAGAAGGACCCAGGACTTGCTTATGATAGAGGACCATAATTGCTTTCCAAACGTATAAGGAATTTTCTTGCGACTGCGAAATTATTAAGAATTTACTAATAGGTCGCCATAAAATAACCCTCAAATTGGGAAATAACTCAATTGTATACAACTAATATGTGAGTAACCATGTTGATCAACAAATATATTTGTCTTCTGATGATTGCTGTTTGCAAAGTTTTCTGAAATAAAGTTAACATTTTCGTGTTGTGATGGGCTGAATTTTTAACTTTTTTTTGTCACAATTTTTTCAATAATTATTTGCAAGTGTTATGTAACCCTGATTTATTAATGATCAGTCTTTTTTAATGAGTGAAGGCAAAAAGAGGCTGTTACCATTCCAAAAAATAGTAATCAAAAATGGCTCAAATAGTGCTAAAATAGTCGATATAATACAGTAATGGGAACATTCACAACACTGGGACTAGCTTCGCCAGTTCCGACCTTAAACATCACCGCACCTTAACCGGTTTTGACGGCTAAATGGTTTTTTTTTCGGAACAATAAAAAACTATAGGCAAACCAGCAAACACAACAATTGGCTAAATAAAAAAAAAGAACTATTGTCCTCCACACATACTAACGACTGAACAAGATTAGGTTAAGCATTCACAATATTGAACCAAATCAGGTATACCCTAGGGAAGAGCTTACAATTAAATACATCAAAAGCAATTGACTGGTTTGCACGACTTCGGGAATCCTTTAATGTACGGTCTTCTTCTTCCAGTAAATCTGGTCGTGTGTGTGTGTGAAGTTAAACTCAATCCAGTAAACAAACTTTAATAAAAAAAGAAATTTTCACCCTTTGGATTGAGGCACACTACCATCGGTTCTTTTTTTTTCTCCTTCTTGTTTGGTTTTCCCCTATTTTTCTCTCTCACACTTCTCACACTTTCTCTTCTCATATTCCCATTTTGTATAAAACTTCTTACAAGTCCACTTAGACAACCAACCAGCCTTAATTCATCAATTTTATAAAGAACACATACCTAGGAACAGTGTATATATTAACGTGTTGATAATATTACACACCTCTCCTCTTCCCCGCTACATTAGAACCACCATTTTTTTAGATCATATTGATAGTTTTACTTTATATATATTATTGATTTGTTCCTGTTGTTATTTAGTTTAGAATCAGGCGACTACACCAGAACCACAATTCCACCAATACTTATATAGAATCTGGCTTGGAAAAAAGTAACATTTATCATTCCTATACTTTTTTAGCAAACATAGTCCGTGTTTTACATATATTATTCACCCAATATCATAACAAAAACAAACTGAATAATGGCATCTTCTATTTTGCGTTCCAAAATAATACAAAAACCGTACCAATTATTCCACTACTATTTTCTTCTGGAGAAGGCTCCTGGTTCTACAGTTAGTGATTTGAATTTTGATACAAACATACAAACGAGTTTACGTAAATTAAAGCATCATCATTGGACGGTGGGAGAAATATTCCATTATGGGTTTTTGGTTTCCATACTTTTTTTCGTGTTTGTGGTTTTCCCAGCTTCATTTTTTATAAAATTACCAATAATCTTAGCATTTGCTACTTGTTTTTTAATACCCTTAACATCACAATTTTTTCTTCCTGCCTTGCCCGTTTTCACTTGGTTGGCATTATATTTTACGTGTGCTAAAATACCTCAAGAATGGAAACCAGCTATCACAGTTAAAGTTTTACCAGCTATGGAAACAATTTTGTACGGCGATAATTTATCAAATGTTTTGGCAACCATCACTACCGGAGTGTTAGATATATTGGCATGGTTACCATATGGGATTATTCATTTCAGTTTCCCATTTGTACTTGCTGCTATTATATTTTTATTTGGGCCACCGACGGCATTAAGATCATTTGGGTTTGCCTTTGGTTATATGAACTTGCTTGGAGTCTTGATTCAAATGGCATTCCCAGCTGCTCCTCCATGGTACAAAAACTTGCACGGATTAGAACCAGCTAATTATTCAATGCACGGGTCTCCTGGTGGACTTGGAAGGATAGATAAATTGTTAGGTGTTGATATGTATACCACAGGGTTTTCCAATTCATCAATCATTTTTGGGGCATTCCCATCGTTACATTCAGGATGTTGTATCATGGAAGTGTTATTTTTGTGTTGGTTGTTTCCACGATTCAAGTTTGTGTGGGTTACATACGCATCTTGGCTTTGGTGGAGCACGATGTATTTGACCCATCACTACTTTGTCGATTTGATTGGTGGAGCCATGCTATCTTTGACTGTTTTTGAATTCACCAAATATAAATATTTGCCAAAAAACAAAGAAGGCCTTTTCTGTCGTTGGTCATACACTGAAATTGAAAAAATCGATATCCAAGAGATTGACCCTTTATCATACAATTATATCCCTGTCAACAGCAATGATAATGAAAGCAGATTGTATACGAGAGTGTACCAAGAGCCTCAGGTTAGTCCCCCACAGAGAGCTGAAACACCTGAAGCATTTGAGATGTCAAATTTTTCTAGGTCTAGACAAAGCTCAAAGACTCAGGTTCCATTGAGTAATCTTACTAACAATGATCAAGTGCCTGGAATTAACGAAGAGGATGAAGAAGAAGAAGGCGATGAAATTTCGTCGAGTACTCCTTCGGTGTTTGAAGACGAACCACAGGGTAGCACATATGCTGCATCCTCAGCTACATCAGTAGATGATTTGGATTCCAAAAGAAATTAGTAAAACAGCAGTTTCTATTAATTTCTTTATTTCCTCCTAATTAATGATTTTATGTTCAATACCTACACTATCTGTTTTTAATTTCCTACTTTTTTATTATTATTGTTGAGTTCATTTGCTGTTCATTGAATATTTTACAATTTTGCATTAATTACCATCAATATAGAATGGGCACAGTTTTTTTAAGTTTTTTTGTTTTTGTTTTTGTCTTTCTTTTTTTTACATTAATGTGTTTGGATTGTTTTAGGTTCCTTTATCCCTTAGCCCCCCAGAATAATATTTTATCTAATTAATTTGTTTTTAGTTTCTGATATTTGCCAATTGCTTTTTCTTTTGGATATTTATAATAGCATCCCCTAATAATTAATATACAACTGTTTCATATATATACGTGTATGTCCTGTAGT
>OBUW01000159.1_pt1 | contig 49579 bp, 21 predicted proteins | sample 1475761 | NCBI WGS metagenome assembly OBUW01 (sample SAMEA2579908, study PRJEB22360) | human gut metagenome | biome: human gut; feature: human-associated habitat; material: faeces | place: Denmark | collected 2008/2010
CTGTGCACAATATAACCTTATTAGGCTTTCCACACTAATCAAGAATTAGCATTAGTTATATTACAACATTCTATTAGTCATTGTTTCTGTATCAATTGAAATTATGAAATAAGCTGTAATGACAGATCTGATATAATAACTACTTTAAACTATATATGATACTATAAAAGTATATCATAGCATACTCTACTAAAATAAATGCTTTAAAACTTCTGTTGTTGAATTTTAGAAATTGAGTGATGAACAGTTGTGGTAAGATTTGAATTGATTTTTGAATCTTTTTTGCAACATTATTCAAGCAAAAACTGAATTTCAAATAAAACGACAAAAAAAAATTCTATAAAACATTCAATTTTCCAGTATTTTTTGAAGACACCGTTAAGCTATTATTATACAATCTTACTTAGAATTATTCAACATGAAAAACTCTCAATCAAACAATGAATCTTTTTGCTTTCGTCGATTGATCCTATTCAATTCCGGTTTTGGATTCTGCATATTAAGAGTAGAAAAAAAACCTAAGAAATAATATGGCAGAACTATATATTACACAAAAAACCCAAGCTCATTGATTTCCTGGCATTCTGGAAAAACGGAATGCGAATTCCTTTGTCGACACTAACGACAAAGAAGAACCAATGACGTGGAAGGAAACGACAGTGAGCCACACACTACGAAGTTAAAAGTTCAAAAAAGAAAGGAAAATACCACACAATTCAAGAGCCAATGTACAAATATCTATCATGATTGGAGTAGTTAGTTAGTTAGTTAGTAGCGTTAAAGTAGGTAAAAAAAGTTGACATATTAATGACAACAGATTGTTTCAAAGTTGTTTACTAAAAATAAAATTATCGGGGCAAATTAAGGCGAGAAAGGAATAAAAAAAAATTCGACAGAAGTCGGAAAACAACAACGACAAAAAAAAGAGATCAAGGCTACAAAACAATCGCTACATTTAATAAAGAGTATTGTTTTACTTCCGGATATGTAGTATTAAAGTTGATCTTTTCTTCTTTAGCCCATTCACGGATCAATAATTAAAATTATACTACAAATAAAGAAAATAATAAATGACAATGGAAATAAGAAAATAAATGACTAAGAAGAAAATTGAGTAGCAAAGAATGGTTTTCTTTGTTATCAATTTATTTGATAATTGTTATAGGGATTGGAAAAGTAATTCTTTTCGATTTACAACAACAACAACAACATACGGAAAGACACTGTCTATGGTTTTAGTTTGATCAAGATTATTTCTTGTTAGTAAGTAATCAAAACAATACACTAAGCGTTAAAAGAACCATATAAGAGTAACAAATAGCAAACTAACAAGAAACCGAATAAAAAGAAATAACGATTAGGAGTGATTTCCTTGTGGTTTTTAGAAAAATTATACTACGTAATCTAAAATTTCAATTCTTAGTTGCTATATTAGAGCAAACAAAAGAAAACAACAACAAGAACGAGAGAAAAAGGTTTTAGACGTGAAATGAAATATATTTGAATGCAATAGCGTATATTTGATTCTAATAGAAAATAGAAAAAGAATTGAGAGTTGCAAAAAACTATATTTAAAAAGTTTTGACAAACCAAAGAAGGTTTTTCAATAAGAGGCGGTTACAGTTGTATTTATATGTACAAGTGTGACTCTTCTGTATATGTGTAAAAAAACTGTGTATGTGTGTGTGTGTGTGTCGATGGTAAATTTTTAGGAGACAACACACAAAAGAAATTTAAAAAAGAAAGAAAGAAAGAAAGAATCTCTCTCTCTCTCTCTCTCTAAATTCAATTCAATTCATTTTGCCTCATTTCATTTCAAGACTTCACATTTTTCTTCTTTCCCAATCTAATTACACCAAACAATCAATTAATCAATCAATCAATCAGCCAAACTAAACAATCAATCAGCCAAAAAAAAAAAAAATCATTTTCTATATTTCCATTTTCTTTTTCTTTTTCTTTTTCTTCCAAGTCTCTTTTTTTTTTTTTATTTATATATTTCTTCTTACCATCCCCCCTTTTTTTTTAAGAAAAAACACCATCTTATTTAAACATTCAAAGTTTTCATTCATCAACAACTCAACGTTTTTAAACTTATTGACTCATTGATTCACTCACCTACTACATTGGTTTTTGTTTTTTATCCATCAACACCAACCACTTACCTCCCCCCTTCCCCCTTCCCCGTTAGACTTTGTCTCCTATTTTATCATTCCCCCCTCCATTTCCATTTTCAACTCATCAATCCAATTATTTTTTGTTTATTTATTTTAATTGATATTCATTTCTACCTTTGTTTAAACATTAGTGTTTAATTTTACATTTTTAATTGTATTTCTAAGTATTTTTTTTTTGTTTGGGAGAAAAATTTCATCAAAATTATCCAAAGGAAAAGAAATACCAAACTTTTTGAAGGAGGTGAAATAGAATTACTGATATCCCTATAATTTTTCCCCAATATCATATATACGTGTCAATTAGTGATCTGTTTTATTCTTACTTTTTTTTTTTGACTCGATGCCACCAAAAAAATCAGTTTCGGCTAAATTAGCATTCCAACCTCGACAACGAGTATTTGCAAAAATGCCAGGATTTTCTGCTTGGCCAGCATTTGTTGTTCCCCAAGAAGATATACCAGACGATGTACTAGAAGCAAAGAAAAGAAATAATAAAACTCCTTATTGTGTTATATTTATTCCTGATGGTGATTATTATTGGATGTCTGAAAAAGGATTAACTGAATTGACAGAAGAGAAATTATCTAAAGCATTAAAAGATGTCCCACTAGATATTAAGAAAAAAATGAAGAATTTAAAGGGGAAAATTCCTGGGAAACAAAGTAGTTATAAACAAGCTATAGCTGCCACTGATGGATTGGATTATGATACTTTTAGAGATTTCTTGATTGAAATTAATGGTGTTGAAGAAGAAGATGATGATGACAAGGAAGAAGAAGAAGAAGTGGAAGAAGAGCAAGAAGAAGAGCCAGAAGAAGAGCTAGAGGAACCAGAAGAACCAGAATCAAAACCGAAACCAATAAAAAAGGAGAAAATAATTGTTAGATCCAAAAGTAACAAACGTGAATACGACGATGAAGCAGAAGATGGGGATGTTGAAGAAAGTTATGAAGATGAGGATTCAGTACAACTAAAGAAGCAATCACGAAATGGGGGTAGAAGAAGTCGATCATCAAGTGTTTCAACGAAAAACACTTTAACAACAGCTACTAATGGTAGAAAAAAGAGAAGATTGACTGGTGATAATAGTAGCAACACCAAAACCAGTGAAAAATCCACAGATTCAAACATTATACCAATCCCTAGCATTAAGAAAATTAAAAGCGAAACCAGCGATGACGATAATCAATCTCATAAATCATCAATAGCTTCAGTTGCATCCAACAATCATAACAATAAACCAACAGTTTCTGATAAGGAAAAGAATCATCAATTATGGCTATGTCGAGTGAAACTACAAAAGACCTTGATTCAAAGAAATCAAGCCACTACTCCCAAAGATACTACAGGACTAAAACCACCAACTGCAGATGAATTACTGACAGCAAGATTAATATTGCATCGATTACAAGATTTCCCTATAACTGCTGAATTATTAAGAAAATCGAAATTACATAAAGTATTAAGATGCATTATAAAGGATCCAACATTAAAATATCCTGAAAGCTTTAAATTACACGATAGATGTCAAGAAGTATTAGATGTATGGAAAGAACCTATTGAACAATTGAAACTTGAAAAACAATTGGAATATGAAGATAATAAACTTAATCCTTCTCATCATAGTCATGGTCATGGCCACGGTCTTGATGCTGCTAATCGCAAGGCAATTCATAATCAAGATGATTCTGAAGTTTCTGGATTAGAACAAAGTATTCCTGAATTGGAGGCACAAGGTAAAAAACTGGAAGAATTGAAACCTGCAAGTATCACTGCAACCATTACTACAACTACAACCACAACTGGACCTCCATCACCTCCAGCAGAAAGCTAACACTAATCAAAACCCACACAGAATTAATTGGGTAGGGGTAGTGTTATTCCATGTCATACTTGGCCCTCCTCCCTCTCATACACATGCAAATTTCAAAATCATCACTTTAACAAATGGTTAATAGAATGTTTTTTTTTTTTTCAATTTTTTTTTGTATGTATTCAAATGTAACAATATATTAATGACTTTCAAAAACAGAAGGAAAAACACATTTAAACTGTATAAAGAAGTTAGAGAAGATCTACAAATGAACGACTCTTACTCCTACTTCACGTATTGTATTTTATTTATTCGTTATTGGCATCTTGTATTCAGGATTCAAGATCGATTTAGACAGAACAAAACAAAACAAAACAAAATAAAACAATCAATATCTAAGATTCAATTCACAAAACCAATTTCTGGTCACAATTCAAATCAAACTTTCTTACTAATTGATTTTGATTCTTTGATTGGCGGCGGCGGCGGCGGTGGGGACCCGGGAATGCACCAATTAGAGGTAGTGTATAACTCATCAAAAATCAAATAAATATTAAAGGGCGGCAATTTAATGTCGGGTAAAAGCCGTGTTTTTAGATGGACATCCATACCGCAGTAGATTACCTCAATGCTTATTGGACAGGAGAAGAAGGAAAAAAAAAAAGAATAATTTCTAGTGCGGTTGCTGTTGCTGTTGCTGCTGCTGCCACCATCGCCCCCCCTTTTTTTTTTTCTGCGTGCATCTCTCTCCCTTCCCGCCCCCAACAAAAATACATGAATTGAATTATTGTTAGGGTTGAACACACATTAATTTATATGAAAGTTGTGTCAATAGAGAAAAGAGTATAAAAGGTAATAAATATGTATTCAATTGTGTATGAAGGAAGTTATAAAAGTAAGAGGAATTACTTAATAGGCTGAAACATTAAATATTTTATTAGAAATTTTTTTCATTGTACACAAATACAGGAGTAAAAAAGGAAGGAAAAATTTTTTTCTATCTCTGTCTCTCTTTCTATCTCTGACTCCCAAGTAAATTGCTTTCCCTTTCTTTCTCATCAACAACAACAACAACCAACAATTGAATTATAGAGAATGAACACCAACGAAAAAAAAAAAAAACATCAAAACTAAAAAAAAAAATTTTTCTCTTTTCTTTCTTTGAAAAAAAAAAACTTTTTTTATTCTCTTCTTTCTTTCTTCTTTCTTTCTTTCTTCTTTCCTTTTCATTACAGTAATAATAAAAATAATCCAAGATGGCTGAAGAAGATGTATGTTGACTACCTTTTTTTTTATTAAATTCAATTAGTAATACATTCTAGTGATTTGAAAATTTGGGGAGAGATTGGAAGAGTTGGAATTGGAAAGATGTAAAAGTTGACAAAAAAAACTTTTTTTGAAAGAGATATTCAATATATTCTCTATTCCCATTGATCAAATAGACTTGATGAGTTGGCGGAGAAATTGGACAAAAAACTTAACTGTTTGTCTTTCAATTCCCTTTACTTGCATTGATTTGATTTAATTTGTTTGAATCAAAAACTTGAAGACAAAAGAGGTGGGGGGGATGAGTTTGGGTTTGGGATTTTTTTTTTCTTCATTGATTGAATCTTATATTACAAAATAATCTCAATTATAAATTTAGATTTGATTTGATTTTATTTTGACAACCCCAAAGAGATATATTTACAATTCAAAAAGGAAGCAAGGGGTGAAAAGCTTTTTTTTGTATGTATGTTTGTTTGTTTCCTTCCCCTTTCTTGTTGCTTGTTATTATTGTGGGTTCGAAGGTGTTGTTTTTCATTTCCAACACTCGGTGGAGGAAAAAAAATTTTTTTTTTTCTTTTTTCCCTCTTCCGCAAGTTTTTATTCCTCTTTTTCCAACCAACCAACAACTCCATTTAAATTCCATTTAAACCAAATTCAATGACTAGAATAATACATGGGTGAATCAATTTTACTAACTTTAATTTTTTCTTTTGTTTAGCACACTTTTGAAACCGCTGATGCCGGTGCTGCTTTAACTTTCCCAATGCAATGTTCCGCTTTAAGAAAGAACGGTCACGTTGTCATTAAGAACAGACCATGTAAAATTGTTGATATGTCTACTTCTAAAACCGGTAAGCACGGTCACGCTAAAGTCCATTTAGTTGCCATTGATATTTTCACTGGTAAAAAATTAGAAGATTTATCTCCATCTACCCACAATATGGAAGTTCCAAATGTCTCTAGACAAGAATTCCAATTGTTAGACATTGATGATGGTTATTTGTCTTTAATGACTGCTGATGGTGACACCAAAGATGATGTCAAAGTCCCAGAAGGTGAATTGGGTGACAAGTTACAATCCGAATTCGATGAAGGTAAAGATTTGATTGTTACCATCATTTCTGCCATGGGTGAAGAAGCTGCTATTTCTTACAAAGAAGCTCCAAAAGGTTCTGCTTAAGTTTAAATGAAAAAAGAAAAATTTGGATGAAAAATTATTATTCTAAATTTAAACGAATTCTAGCCACATTTAAGAAAAATATAAGTAAATATAAAAAAGTCATTAATGAAATAGAAATGAAATTAATAGTTATTCTACACTTAGTAACTAGTAAATATAATTTATAATAAAACTCATCAATAACAAAGCAAGAAAGAACTAATTATACAAGATCAAAAATAGAACAATTTTTGAATTTGAATTAGATTTTTTTTTGTTTTATTGTTGTTTAAAATATTCATTAATGTATATACACATATATATATATATATTAACTTATCTTATCTTTTTACAAGAAAACTTGTAGATATTAATGGTCTTGTGCTATTGAATGGGTTTAAGGTTCGTAATCTTTGAAAAATGAAAGTGGCGAAAAAAAAAAAAAAAGAATCTAATGTGTGGGTCAGTATGTAGTGTGTATGGGATAATTTTTTTTCTTCTTAGGTAATATCTCGTGTGTGGTGTAAAAATCAAGGGAGTGGCTAATGATTGATAGAATTGTGTTGAATTGGCTATTGAAGTAGCTATCATCTATTTGTATATGTGTAAGTATGTTAAAAAGATTTAACTGTTTAGTTGACTAGGATTGAATTGGTGATTGAATCTGGATCAACTAATAACACTCCATTTACTCTGGTGTCTAAAAGAAGCTTGAGTATATTTTTTTGCAACCAGCTATTAAAAAAAATTTTGATTATAACTCTGTTTACAACTACACACATAATGTTATCTACATCATGACCTTTTTTATTCTTTTATATTGAATTTAATTAGTATTACAATTAATAGTTGGCTACTATCCAAGCTGTTATGAATCGGGTCAAAAGTCAATGATTAATCATTGAAATCAGTGATTTGAAATTGTTTCTGAACAATCAAAACCACCACAATACAAATAATCATTGTTGTTGTCACGTACTTCTATATTGTTAGATTCCTATTGCTGTCAGCATTGATACACTGACATCCTCTTTTTTGGGTTAATCAAACAGATTTAAAATGTGTGAAATAACTTTACATATACGTTAGACAAAGGTATATATGGCTATTCCAAACTTTAACAACTATCATACTGAATGATTTACAAGGATATATCCAGCAATCAAGATAATGGTTGTCTCCATGTGTGTGTGTGTGTGTGTGTTAAGTAGTCTCGTTTTCTCGTATTTACTGTTGTTGCCAAGTTGCGTTATGTATTGCTATTAGGCCAATAAATAAGAAGAGGGGTCACTCAATTACAAAAATACGATAAACATATGCAACAACCTACAGATTGATCAAATAAACTAATATTTTAAAATCCCAGTACTGTTTATAGTGGGAAAAAAAAGCCACCAATTTTAGTGTTGCTTGATTTTGTGATATGCACAAAGATTGCGTAAATATGAGCTAATAGGTAGGGAGGTGGCAAAAATGTCGCTATTCTTTCATAGAAAAGTATCCATGGATAAGATAGATGATTGGAACTCAAATATTTAATAGTATTGATTCAATTCCCGATTCATTCCATTCAACAGGGAAAAAAATAACTTCTTGGTAGTTCTCCAACTTCGAACAATGACAAAAAGAATAATGAACAAGAGGTTGGAACAATACAATTAAAAAAAAAAGAAGACTGAAAACAAAACAAACCATGCAATCCAGTTTGACAGGTTGAATATTACAATAGGATTGTCAGGTTACTATTGTGGTGGCTGCTATTGGATATTTGTTTTTTTTTTAATTGTGGGCTCTACTTAAAGTTATTACTGGTTTTACGTACGTGGTGCAAATCGCAACAACTGTTGGTAACATAGTGTGATCCAACCAAAAAGAGCAGTAAAAGTGAACTTCCAAGGACATCTCTACTAAGTCAAATCCCTAACTATGATTATCTCTAAACAAACTAATTAACAGATCAGGAAGTAACGGATAGAATTCATACTTGAACTTCAAATCAACTATTCCTTGGTTGTTACTCCTACAAAACAGTTATTATTATTATTATTATTGCTGTGCCCTGTTTTGTTTGGTTCATAAGAATATCCGCCCCGTAAATTTAAATTGAAATTAGTTTATCCCCAAAAAGCAAAAATAGGACAAGAAAAAAAAAAAATAGAAGGACAAGAAATTTCTCTTGGTGGTGGAAGAAAAGTTCAAAGTTTTTCCTTTCTTAAATTAATTAATAAAAATAAGAATATATCCCATCCATTTGATTGTTAAGAAAAAGAAGGAAAAGAAGAACTTGAAGAAGAAATCAAGATTTGAAATTATTCAAAAATCATTCCCATTTGTTTCCTGATCTGATTGATATCGTCGTTACAAGAATATACTCCTTCATTTAGTTCAACTATTTGAGATAATTATATTCTATTTTTTTTTTCTAAGCAGGGGGAGATCATTCTTGCTCATTTCTTCTCATTACATCGAAACCAAAATCTAGCATTATCAATGTCAACGACGATACCAACGTCTTCATCATTACTACAAGCGACAGAGACCATGTCACAAAGTACATATTCTTCAATACCTACATCCACTGCCAATGATTTTGGATCACAAAACACTACCATTGGTTCAACCCCTTCAACAGTACTATTTTTTCTTGCATTAGCAGTTGGAGTTTTAATTGCCTTAATATTTGTCTTCTTCACCATACGATATTTTGTTCGAGCAAAATATGGTGTCAATTATGTTGGACTCACTAGAAGAGGACTTTATGGTTATAATCATCATGTTAATGGCAATAATAACGGAAATCAACCGCCATCATCAAATATTGTTAATGAACATACATTTGCGCAAATATTTACCACAACAGAAGTACAAGATCAACTTGATTATATTCGACAACACCATTATTTACGTGGAGAAATAATTGATCGAAGATTGAATCAGGATGATGAGGACTCATCAAATGATGCTGCAAGACAAAGACAACAACAGCGAAGACGGAGAAGACAACGAAGAAGAAGAAGAAGAGGTGGAAGATTTGCCAGAATGAAAAAATTAACTGCTGAAGAAGTTGAATTATTATTCCCCAAAAAAACTTATCATCAATGGCTTAATGGTGGGAAAGAAGAAGATGTTGAAAATCGAGAAGATTTATTTTGTGAAGTGAAGGAAGAGGAGCAACACCACCATGAAGAAGATATTCAAAATGAAAACAATGGTCAATCTAGTAGTGATAATAATAATAATAATAATAATATTGGTGGCACTGTTGTTGATGATGAAAATCACAATTGTTCTTCTAGTCAAACAGAAGATAACGAATCAACGAATACATTATTTACAGCTCGAACTTCAGATATGAATAACAGAAACAGCAGCATTAATAATAATAATAATAATAATAATAATAATAATAATAATAATAATAATAATGATAATGACGAGGAAATTGAAATGAAACAATTAAATCTTGCTGAAGTTAATTCCAAAAATGATTCCAATGATTCTCAAAATAGTTTACATTTTGATTCAGGATCATGTGCTATTTGTTTAGAAATAATTGAAGATGAAGATATCGTTCGTGGATTAATATGTGGACATGTATTTCATGCAGAATGTTTAGATCCTTGGTTAATCAGAAGACGTGCTTGTTGTCCTATGTGTAAACGTGATTATTTATTTAAAAGAGATTATCAAAATCATAATGGGAATAATAACAACACTGCTGAAAATACGAATACCCAAAATGATCAAACAAATAATAATAACAGTAACGAGATAAATGAAGATGATGATGAAGATGACGATGATTTACATACAATTGATTTCGATATTGAAGAATTCAGAAATAATCCAAGTTTACAAATGATGTTACAAGAATTAATCCCACCAGCTGAAAGAGTAAGAATTTTACTTGAAGATCCGAGATATAGTGATTTGAATTTTGAAGAAAGAGCTCGTGAAATTGCCAAACGGAAATATAGTAATATTTTCAAAATCATATGGTGGAAAATAATGGGGATTTCTAAACTTGATTTCTATCATTGGGGTGTTCTTAAACTAATTGAAAAACATCACCATGATCATCCTGAAGGAACAGAATCAACTACTGAAAATAATCAACCACAAGCACAACAACAACAGCAGCAGCAACAAGATCAACAACAAGATCAAGATGCCGCTGATAGTGCCAGTAACTCTAGGAATACACATGAAGCAAGGAGTTCACGAGATATGGAAGCATTAGGTGACGTTTCTGAAGCAACAAGGACGGAAACGGTTATGAATAGGGTTTAATTCGTTGATTTTTTTAATATCTTAATAGGTTCAATTTTTTTTCAATTCAGTTACTTCTTCTTTTTTTTTAATATATTTATTTATTTATTCATTTCATTATTTTGTAACTAAGTAAGTTTAGTCTAATTATAACTTAATCAATTGTGATGATATTTGAATCAATATTTAATCAGTATTGATTTCTTTAACACACAACCTGATGTGCGTGTGTGTGTGTGTGTAATTTAACACAAAAAAAATTGTGAAACAAAGCGAGAAATAATTTTCTCAAAAGGAAAAAAAAAAAAGTTGGGAAAATTTTTCAAAAAAAAATTTATCATCGCATTAAATATTAAGTGGGAAATATTTTTAACAATAATATATATATCAACTTATATCAACACCAATTGATTTAGTATAATATATAAACTATAATTTCCAATTAATTGTCTATCTGTGTGTGTGTGTGTCTATTATTAATAGTTTAACAATATATAATACACATCACTTTTATCAATCAAAAACAAATTCGAATAATTCAATAAATCTGCATATCCGATATTATTAATTAATTAATTATCCATCATGGCACCACCTAAAAAAAATGTTAAAATGGACTTAGGGTCTTTCTTGGCTGATGACACCTTTGGCGGAGGATCATGGGCTGATGAAGAAGTTGATTTAAACACTATTGGTGTTTCATTAGAAACTCCAAGTTTTGCTGGATCAACTGCGGCTCCAATTGGTAATGTTGGTGGTGGAAACAATACTGCATCAGCAGGTTCTGGTTTCGGATCCGGTTCAGGTTCAGGTTTTGGTAATGATGAATTCAAAAGAGAAAGAAAAGAATTTCCTATTCCTGATCAACCACCATATCGTGCCAGAGTATCTAATTTACCATGGGAAGTTGAAGAAAGTAACGTTATTAGACATTTTGAAGATAGAATGCAAGCCAAAGATATTATTTCCGATATTGTTTTACCAAAAGATAGAGACACTGGTAGATTAAGAGGATTTGCCTTTGTTACATTCAATGATCGTGCTTTATTAGAAGAATCATTGAATTTATCCATGACTGAATTCCAAGGAAGAAAAATTTACGTTAATGTGGCTGCTCCACCAAAGGGTGAAGATGGTGATTGGAGAGCTGGTAGATCTGGAAGCAATAGAAGAGGTGGTGAAGATCGTGAACCGGCTCCAGAATTGGATTGGGGTGCTGCCAGAAATTCTCAAGCTGAATTACCACCAAGACAAAGATCAAACAGATTAGGTAGTGGTAGTGGTCCATCAGGCGAATCATCATCATCATCTAGACCATCAAGAAGACAAGAAGCTGAATTGGATTGGGGTTCCGCTAGAAATTCAAGAGATGGATTACCACCACAAAGAGAAAGATCAAATAGAACACCAAGAAAACAAGAACCAGAATTTGATTGGAATACTGCTAGAAACACTCAAGCTGAATTACCTGTTAGAGAAAGAGAAAGACCACAAAGAGAAAACCCTGATGGAACTCCAAGAGAAAACTCTACTAGACAAACACCAAGAAAGCAAGAACCAGAATTTGATTGGGGTGCTGCCAGAAACACTAAAACCAGTTTACCACCAAGAGAAAGACTTAATAGAACTGGTTCCAACAGTGGCAAAAAATCAACTGAACCTGATTTCGATTGGAAAAGAGGCCAAAGTTTACCATCACGTAATGTTTCAAGATCAAGTGGTAACAGAAAAGATGTTAAAAAAGATGAACAACAAAATCAACCACAAAAACCACAAAAATCCCATTTCAGTGTTTTAAACGTTGAAGGAGAAGATGAAGATGAAGAAGAAGACGAAAAGAAAGAAGTAAAGGAAAGCAAACAACAAATTGACAATTTACAACAAGCTACTAGTAAATTAACTGTTTCTGAAGGTCAAGAAGATGGTGAAGGTTGGGAAGTTGTTAGAAAATAAACCATAAAAAACAAAATATTAATAGAATAAGTGATGAAATGGAAAGTGAAATCAAATACAAAGAGAGAAAAAGATCATAAATCATTATTCTACACCTTGTTTGTCATTTTATAAAAAAAAAACCCTTGTTGTATTATTCAATTTGTGATTTTAGTTACTATGATACAGAGAAATTGTTGTTTTAATTTGAAAATTGAATAGATCCATCCACCCTATCAGTGTTTTCCCTTTTTCTTTCTAGTGTATCATTACTTCCGTGTTTCAATTATATTTTATTCTTTATAAAAAAGCAAGAATGCTTTTGAAGTTTATACAAGTGGTTTCTTCTATATTTTGTTTCTTACTTGCTTTTGTACAATAGGTAGTGTATATATATATACATAGTTTTTTTTATTTGTTAATTTGAGTTCACATTATATATGTTTAAAATTTTTTGATTACAATTCGGGTTTCTCCTGTCTTAGTTACAGAAATCTTTATTAAAATTTTTATTCTTAGCATTGATTAGTATTTTCTGCAATATGAAATTCTTACTATTCATGCATCAAACAGAATTTAATCAACGATTCTTAAGCTAATCATATTAAAGCTTGATTAGTATGGTCATGCGTGCACCAATATGGATTTGGGTTTGTTATAGATGTTTTCTTATTTTTCTGTGGTGGTTTCATTTTTCAAAAAATATATTTACCACTATTCTTAGTTAGAATACGAAAAGGGATTATAGTTATGGGTTTAGTGTTATGTGAGTAATTGATCAGGATTAGCATGTTTTTTCTTAATGTGATGAAATGTATTCATTGGTATACGTTTAAACTCCTAGTCTGTTAGAGAACATTTCTGTAGAATTCGTAGTGTGTCCAGTTTACCAATATCAACAAAGTACGAAAACCAGCGACACTAACAAAAAAAATATCCCACCCACCATCAAAATATTTCCTCCACGATCATCAGCTTAACTTTTTAAATCAATAGTATATCTAATTAGTCGATATGACAACATTACCTAATAATACACAATCAAATGATTACTATCTAATAAATCCAGAAAGTATGTTTAAATAGTATTCCATAATACATCATGTTATATTCAACACAATTACTAACCCCATCAATAGATATTTATCAATCACCAAAACCTACTCCAAAGGACAATCTAATAAAACTATATGGATTGATCCCCGTGACAAAATCACTAGCTCGTACCAATCCTGATGGATCCAAAGGAGTCAAATTAAGAAAGTCATACAAGAATCATATTCAAGATTTACCAGGTAAACATCAAATATCACCAGCTAAACCAATCCCCCCAGGATTATTAGATCCTCTGATTGAACAACATCCTGATATTATAAAACCATTGGATCCAGAATTATTAAATAAGGCATTAAAATTTGATCGCACACCAATTAATGGAATACCTGGGTTTAATAGTTCAGATTTGGCAATAAATGATCAACAAACTTTAATGAGGGGAGATGATATGGGAGAAGATGAACATGGAAAGAAAATTAAACGTAAGAAGAAGATACAGAATGGTGCTGATCCAAAAAGACAACATATATAACGTCGTTGTGTTTTGTTCATATTTGATTGCCTTACATACGATATAGAGAAAAAAAGAGTTGAATATTATCATTAATAAATATGTGTATTATACATTCATTTGAGATTTACTTTCAATTAATCTGCACCTCTTTCTGTAGAAACGTGGATTTCTTTTCTAACATCTGATATTGACCGAATTCTTTTCCGCTTTTTCATAATTTTCTTTGATTTACCCTTTGTAGCTTTCATTTTATTACCCAATAACCTTCCCACATGTCCTAATATCATTTTCGTAATCATACTTTGTAACATCTTACTTATATCCATATAAGACACAATTTCATTTGTAATATTGAATTCAGGAAGGTCTATTCTAAAATCGTTAACATTAAGAATTCGTTTAAATCCTTTATTTAATTTAAGGGTAACTTCTAATGTAATTGCATTGACATTCAATGATACCACTGAAAAATACTTTTTTGACCTTTCAATCATTTTTTCAACATCCTCATTGTCTTCAATTTCATCATTTGAGCTTGCACTTGAAGAAGATTTTTTGCTCGACAACATAGTTAAACTTCTTTTCATGTTGCTGCTTTGAGACATTTCTTCAAATTTGGGACCTTTGTTAATTCCCTCATTTTCTGTGATCAACCCATAATCTTCATCTTCCAGATTATCTTTAATGTTATCTTTATTCTTTTCGTTGCTGACAGCTATTATTTTGCTATCTTCCAAGTTTCCTGAATTGGAATAAGTAATGAATTTCATTAATTTGTCACCAGTTATTTCATCAAGTTTGATATTCAACGGCGCTGCATTAACAAATACATTCTCAATAATTTTTATACCACCAACCGACTTGTTCATTGTCCACGCGAGCTCAATCAAATTCTGTGACGAACTCTCAGTTATTGGTTTAATAAAATCAGGATATCGTGCCAGTTCAATAAGATTGAATCCTCTCATCGTACCAATATGAAGCTTGTTGATATTGGATCCACTTTCAAGTTCTTTCCGAGTGTACATCCCTTGTGCCAAGGCAAGATCCATGATTGGGGTTCTATCATCTTCCAATATCTGTAATATAATTTCATCGGCTCTAATCAACCAAGACATCAGTAAGTTATTTGAAGTATCAGAAGCAAAATCACCCGTCAATAATGTACGCAACAACAAATAAATATCACTAGCAATTTCACCACGTTCAAGATTCACTTGTAAGTAATTGTTGAGATCCTCGTTGTTTAATTTCCCCTGTCGGAAACTATAGTTGTTAGACAATACTTTCAACAATTTATGATGTTGCTGCATTTTCGTTAATCTGCTAGTAAGAGCACCCAAATCTTCGAAATCAATAGAAAACTTCATCTTTTCGATTTTCTTGTGGATCACTTTACTCATAGGCTCGCTATAAAACAACAAGCTCACTATGATAACATATAAGGTAAAGTATTGACTTGATGTAGATGTAATCACCACAGAAGGCATATCAATACCAAGTCGAAGAGGAGCCTGTTTCGAATTATCATCATTGTAATTTTCTTGCTCTTCTTGATCCAGATCTTGTGCATTTGGAGAAAGCTTGCTTGACAAAATTTCACTTTCATAACACATTGTCATAACAGAAAGCTTTTCAATCAATAAGTTGTTGGCTCCAGCCCATTTACCATTTTGGGTTATTTCTGTTCCTAGCCATGGTGGCCAATTAGATTTAGCTCCATATGGATTACTAATACTTAACATATCTGGACACCCTACAATATCCTCTTTGTTTAATACAAAAACATTGGCATCTTTTAGTAAAATACCATACCTAGTTTCTAACAAGATTGGGTTTGCATTATTCCTGGAATCCATAATGGACAAAATTTTACCTTTAATAGATGGTGTAGAGATGAGCACAACAGAATCAGGATAATCCTCACTTTGTAATTGAATTTGAGGTGCGATCACGTCAATCAAATAATCCTCAACCACTTTTTCGTCTGGTCTGGTCTCTCGTAATATTGTGTTGAAATTGTCAAGTTTCTGTTGTGAGGTGATATCTTTGCTGGTAGATGTCTGTGATTTAACCCCTTCCAGTGTGAAACGACGGATTATTTCTGACGTCGATGACAAATCGTCCTTATCGTTGTATGCATTTACACTATCCATCATTTTTTCAAGTGTTTCAATGGACTTGTGTGACAAGTAATTTCGAAGTTGTGATTTCAATTTCACAAAATGTATGTATTTCAATGTCAAATTCCGACAATTGAAATTCCATTTAAGAAGCATGTTATAGAAAGTAAACTTATTGTGGTAATTTTCAGAATTATTCATACCATTTATAGTGGATGTACGACGCATTTTCGACTTAACGCCAGCTTTGGTTGTGCTAATCTCTTTTTGCAAAAACAGAATTCGTTTTTTCAAATCTGCTACAGGTTCTGGAGCAGATGTTTTGGACAATTTTTTGACTTGTTCTTGTAGAGCGTTAAGTCTTTGAACCAATACATTCAATCTTGTTTCCAAGGGATTCATGGCACCCAAATTACATTTATGAATAACTTCTTTTCCAAATGCAGTCTCATCCTCAGACTTGCCACCATGTGTATCTCTTTCATAAAAGAATCTTTGTAAATACATCAAAGGATAAATATCAACTGTCCTGACACAATCCTTAATTGATGTCAAAAATGCCTCTTGGAAATCCATAATATCAAACCATCGATGATCATTGTCGTAAATATTATAAGTTGATTTAGCGTCACCTGAATTGGAATGTGATTGAGTGTATAAATTTTGGAGAAATGAAACATGCATGACACGTAAGTCTATTCCTGATAAAACGACTTCTCCTAAATCAAAATTCATTTTCATCACCTTCTCATTCTTAGATAATTCTTCATGGTAAAGGGTTGCTGGCTCTTTTCTTTGATGTAAATCAACCATAAAATCATCTACTTTGGCTCTTAAACCAATACTTTCTATTCTATCGTTATTGATATCAACAATTTCGTCTCGATAAACATGAGCAATAAACAAAGATTTCAACATGAAAGAAAACTTGTTTGTGAATAAATGTTGCGAAAACTTGACAGATTCTTTTGCTTCTCCAAACATTTTGCCACGTCTAATAGGTAACTGCATATTACTAGCAAATAACTTCCACCAATCGAAAAACTGTTGGAAAGTACCAGGACTAAGATGGATTGTATTATAACTTGAACTGTTTGTTGATTCCAATGAGATAGCCATATGTATAAATTGACTTCGGAACCCAGCATAAGAGTCATGTCCTTTCTCACAATACTTGGGATCAAACAACTGCACTTCATAATGAGGTTTGAATTCATCGGTTCTCTTACCATTTGTATCTTTACGTTCAAGTAGAAACCCAACTTGAAAATGAATTCCTCCACTAAGATTGACCACATTTCTTTCAAATACCCGGGCAGCCTGATCAAAATCAGCTTGTCCAGTAAAATCTTGAAGGTAATATGCAAAGCAAGAATTAACCACATTTGGTGAATTTGGTAAATTAATTGAATTTTTACTACTTCTTGTCCAAGCCAATAATGGTCCTGCTAAATAGTTTGGAATATACCAGGAAACTTTATCTGCGGTAATATCGAAGTAATTTTTCGAATTATCGTCTTTATTGATGTCCCAGACAACATTCTTTCTAAATGACAATACAAACCCGCCTGCTGTTGTGAACAAGTCATACGGATCTCTTGATCCTTTAAATGCAACTTCTAAACTTTTCCTAGTTCTGATTTGGCATTTACCATGTAAGATATACTTTAACTTATCCCAAAATCCTAATTTTGTAGATGGATCCACTGGTGGTTTTGAAAACCGATCAAAGTTTGCCATCATTTGTTGAATTCCAAAATTGTAAGAAGCACCCCAAACAATTCTTGTTGGATAGTTTGAATTAAAAACACACTCCAAATCGGTGTACAACTTTACACTCGCCAAAGTCTTTTCCATAACCAAAAACTCAAATTTATTCAACTGTTTATGTTTATGTTTGTGTTCTGGTACTAGCGGAACATCGATTTGTCTCATATGTTCTATAGCTTTGGCAAATGCTTCACTTATCACCAAATGGCCATTTAATTTGAAACTTGTCTCATCCATATCTTTGTTACGTGGAGAATGCAATAAAGGTAAAGGATAATCTCTCAAGTGCATTCTCAATTCCCCTAATTGTAGAGCCATATACATGGGTATCAATAAAGTGTATTCAGTAGTTTTGGGTACTCCTTGACCAAAATCGTATATAAAATTGGCGACTTCATCGATATTGAATTTTGGTTTGGATATGTCTATTTGGAACTTATCCATATAGACTGAGAATAGTGGCAGTGCATATGCGTATGTTACCACATCATCATTCAAGGACTCATCTAATTTAACTTCATTTCCGAGCAAATAATCTTTGTTTGCAATAATCTCACTTCTTAATTTGCTTTTATAGACATTCACTTTACGGATCCAGGACTGGGATATAGTGCGATTCAATCGACTCAAATTGTCAAAATATTCTTCAGTATCAATGTGGCTAGTACTTGCTTTGGTCTCAAACAAATTATAAAGTTCGAGTCTTTTTCTTTGTTCAACTTTCCCTAATTGATATATCATACCCAATTCTGTTTCAAATGGATCATCCTCCACACAAAACTTCAATGATTTTGATTTAAAGCGGATAAATGGTAATAGTTTTGCCTTTTGTAGGTTTGGATGAACAATATTCAAGTCTTCTTTCGTACTCTCGTCTTTCAACAATTTAACTAAATGTTTGACAAGTTTAACGGTAATGGAGATATTGTCAAAAAATTTATAAACAACAAATTGGTGGGGTTGGATAAATCTAACAGCATCAGAATCAAGTTCAATACTCAAATCTTTAATTGACGATGTTATCTCTGATTTAAATTTAAGTGTATCCAAACAGAGTAAACGACACCATTTATTGGCCACTAATGGAGATTCAGCGAGCCCTCTCAAGAATGTAATAGACAAGTCAGCTGTTCCATCCCTGTAAGCAGCTTGCATTGCATTCAATTGTAACCTGACTTTGAAATCTTTGCTTAGACATAAAATCATATCCAGATAATCTAATTTAAAATCTAAATGCAAAAAATCCAATATTGAGGTGGTCTTGTGTGCTGCGTTGGGATCAGGGGACAAGTTGCTATCAAATTTGGTCAAATCTTTATTCACTTTGGATTTAATAACCTTGATAGGAGCTAAAACAAACTCTCTTATAAGATAAATGGATCCAATTAGAGTGTATAGTTTATACCTATTATAATCAACCAAGATCTTTTCTACTTTCACATCAGTAATGAGCTTATTGTTTCCATAGTAGTCACAAATGGCGCTGACATTGGTCTTGATTGTTGGGATCTCCAATAGACGACTAAATTTCCCATCCAAATCTGTAAGTGCTGACAACTTCAACTTTTCAAGAGTGGCATTGACCGCCCAATAAACGGTGTCGTGGTTCAGAATAGTTAAAGTCTCCAGTGAAGCTGAAGACGCAACTGTCGATGGCGTTGACTCTCCACTTGTTTTTGAATTCTTAGCAACACCAATGCTTAAGGAGTCAAATTTCAAGTCAATTTGCTTCAATTCATGGTCATCATCAAAATCAAAATCAAAATCAGGGGATTCAGCTCTGGACAAGTCCTTTTTAGGTATCAAAACTGACCTGGATCCCAAGGAAATATTAAGAAATGTCACTTTCAAATCAATTCTAGTTAACCACTTGGGTAAATATCTAAACAACTTCTGCTCTAATGTGGGCTTTACATTTTTCTTGAAATATGATACCTGACGAAGTTGTAATTCGTGACGCAATTGAAGGAATTGTAAATTCAACATTTTGTTAATAACACCTAGTTCAAGATCGGTTTCTGCGATTTGAGTGACATCAAGTAATAAATTATGAATTCCGGTGAAAATATCAAGGTTTGTCAAGTCAATTGTCACTTTATCAACATCAACTAAAAGTTTTACTGTTAAATTCTTGAAAATTTCTAATTTGATATCAATGTAACTTGTATGTGCTACCCGCTTAGTAACTAGCTCCTTGCCATGAAGATCAGAAACATCTGAAAATGGCTTTTCGTAGTAGGTAACCAAAGGGAGTAATAATTGACAACTTGAGGTATAGTCTCTTGTATCTGTTGTTGATAATGTGAAGTTTAATAAAGAATACGAAAATGTTAAGATCTGGGTATTTTTCTTAGGTTCACAATGTCGAAGGACTAATCGTGGTTGCTCAACCACTGTCTTGATATCCAAATGTGGGTAATAATCTGTTAAGTATCTCCATATTCTCGCATTAATCTTTTCCTTATGATGTGGGGTGCCAGGATGAATCTTTAAATTTGATGTCTCACTACCATCAAAATCATCATCTTGTAAATCAGAAGATAACGTAGGTGTTTTCTCGAGCAATTTCTCGAGCTTTTTGATGGTCTTCCATTTTTTCAATAACACCAAATTATAAAGCAAAGAACTTAATTGACGAGTATCTAAATCAAGTATTGGAGTACTGGCAGAAAAATATATTTCCACCACACAATTCTTGAAACCTCTTGCCCTTACTACTTGGTCTAGTATGTTTGTCTTGTACGTCAATGCAAAATTAGGAACATTTAATATTTCGTCGGTGTTGTTGTCAACTTGGCCAGTAGGCAATTCAACTCTCGATGCAAAAAAGACTTTCAAAAGTTGAACAGAACAAGTTAAATGGTATGGTCTGTCTCTTTTGGAATTGAACAATACCTCAAATCCAGCAGCATCAGAGTACATTCTGGAAAAATTGAAAGATGTCGATTTTGTCATCATTTCCAAGCACGTTGCAGGTCTAACATCATTAAAATACTCTTTAAAATCAGGGTTATTTTCCATAGTAACAAACGGTATTTCTGAAATTTTCACATTTTCAATATGAAGATTGATCTCTGAGACAATTGCGTGTATTATCTTGAATGTATTTTCCAAGCGTTGTAGTTTATGTTCCTCTTTTGCTTCTATTTCTGCCTGTGATAGAGTCAGTTGATTGTTGGTGTTATTTTTCGTTTCTTGTGAATCCTTAAGGATAAAATAGTATTTGATTGCATTAAACACCAGAAAATCACTATCATTGATATTCACTCTGGTTTTCAAATCATCTAATACCCCGGTTTCAAAATTAATCAGAAACTTGGCCTCAAAACTAGCACCCCCAATTTGAAATGGCTTGATGACATCCCCTTTTGTCTTCAAATGATGAAGTACGTTGTTAATATAAAGACCAGCTTTAAATGTAATTTTTTCATTAGAACGTTTACTGTATTTTGAGCTTGTTGTGAATTTTAAATACTCTATTATAGTCTTGTTCTCAGACGGAGTGATAATAGCGGTTTGTCTTAGTTCCAAATTCATTTTCGGGAGGTGTCGAATAAGTCTGGAGACCACATATTTGCCAATTCTATTTTGGGGGAATATATTGACCACTGGAGCAGTAGGATCTTTGAAACTATAGTCATTGCGCTTTTCTTGAGTATTTTGTTTTTGGTTATTTTTCACATTTGGCAATAACTTGATAGTTAAGTCATCAATGATGGTCATTTTACTATTACCCCATAGTCTAAATCTCAATGACCCTACCGATATTAGATATCGTTTTGTGTGAAATGATATTCCATTGAACAGTATCCCATTGTTTATAGTGATGGTCAGAAGATGGAATCCAGTTAGTTTGAAAATGATATACCAAAACAGTAACCATCCAATAATCATACACGATAGATAAAATATTAATTTATCTATATTTAAGTATTGATTAATGTACATGGTGAGTACTATGACGTGAGAATAAGTGTGTGATAAGATGGTTGTAAAACACTAGGACTTTCTTAAGCGAGATAAAGCAAACAAAACAAACAAAAAAGGAAAAGGGAAAAAGGGAAAAAAATGATAAATTAACGATAGAATAAAAGAAATTAGGAAAAGTGATAGATAAATAAATAAAATGGAATGGAGGGGGGAGGAATTGAGTGTTTGATTAAAACTGATTAGTTGTCCAAGTAATAATTAAAAAAAAAGATGTGTGATTATTGCATTTGGTGACTTTGTTTAAATTATAAAGTTTGTTAAGTGAATAAACAAAATTTAAACTTTTTGTTTGTGTGGGTGTTGTTTATAAAAGAAGGGTTGGTAGTGGTTGGTGGTAGGTTTGGTGGTGGTGGGGTGGAGAGAGAAAAAAAAAAATTTGGGGCTGGCTTAAAAAAAAAAAACAAGAGAAAATTTTTCAGTTTGTTTACTTTGTCTGGTGCTGCTGACCTCCTTATTGTTAGTAATTTACGATTGCTGTGCATCGCTTGCAGTTCTATTATATTTTCTTCTTTCCACGTTAAACTTTTTGTTGGCTTCTTTTTGTTCTTGTCACACGCGAATGTAAAATAATAATAATTCATTTGTAGCCGGGAGTGTCGGGGTTGAACAAGAAAAAGAGTAGCACCTAACCAAAAGCGGTAAATATGTTTCATTGGTGGTGAGTAAAAGAAGTTGTTATTCAACCCTTGTATAGGAGAAAGTGGGGAACAATATACAAGGTGTACAATAAACTTTATACCAACTAAAGTAATCATCCACATTTCTGTGTTCATCACGTACACAATTAAATTGATAACATAACAATGCTGAACATTAAAGATCAGACTTGTTTTTCACACAGCGGGAATCTTGAAAAGATGCTCGGTTTTCTTATCTCTATGTAAGGAACATAAAGAGTATGATTTTAGTACCTTTAAGCTTATGTGGGGTGTTTTAGAACTGCCAAGAACGTCACAATATATCTTTCTTTTTCTATAATTTACCATAGTTGGCCTATATAATTGTGGTATAAAATACTCACTAGGATTTGTACACACAGTTTGTAGTTTATATTGTAGGGATTGGCTAGTTTACAAGATGTGTAATTGCATTGTTGTTTGTTTTGTATTTGATTATATTTGGTGTTACACACATTCCATTGGAGGTAGCCTGTTGATATTGGGTGCTCTTATTTTACATCAAATTTAATTAAAAAATTGCATGTATATATTTATAAACATTTCGTGACGAAATTTTTATGAAAAAGTTTTCTATTGATTAGTTTGGCAGTAGCCTATTGATTAGTTTGGCAGTAGCCTATTGATTTAGTGTTCAATACCGGCACTCATTAACTAAACTGTTGTTGTATGCCTTTTAAAGAATAATTTATTCCTAATTGAAGAGAAATAATATTAGCGGCATCTCAAAACAGCCACCAATTCGTTCTTTCCATCAATTAACCAAAAATAAGTTGCAAAAAGAATCTCTTCCTAGTTGACGTCATTTCTCGTTATAACTGCATTTTGTGCTCTCCGAATTTTTCCGTTGCAACTAGAATGTCAACAAAAACCAAATATGAACCCTATCTTATAATCCGTTCAGCTCGGACGAACAATTGGGAAATCAATGTAAATCACCTTTGGTTGGAGTTCAAAGTGTAGGTTGAGTAAGGAAAATCAACAATCCACAGTGTTTTAAATGGTGTTTGTAAAATCGGAAATGTCAAAAGAAAAGCCGCACAAAAAGAAACCACGACAGCAACAACAACAACAAAATCAATTATTCCGATATACACCATTTAAAGAAGAGCAATAAATAAATCTCTCATAATAAAAAAGAGGGGAACGCTAAAATTTTGGGCTTTCGCCGCACAGATGCCCGATTGGTGAAACTGAAAGAATTAGAGCAGGGTATTCTTTTCTTGATCCTTGGCGGACGTTGTTGTTAAAAATAATATCCAGTGATGGCAGAAATCATCAAAGTTGAAATATACACTGATCACAAAACTTGACAGATTTATCTTTTTTTAACATCGTAAGTATTACTTAAAATTCGAACATTTTGCAGTATCCTTGATGTTATCCACTTCCTCCCGTTAGTCCTAAATTTAGTTTAAATCACTGACCGGTTACGGTGAGAAAAAAAAAAGAAGCTCTCAGTATTAATACACCAAAAAGAAGGAAAAGCCTTTAAAAATTTAGTGTGAATTACAATTTGTCAAATGGGAAATACCGGTTAAACACAAAACCCAACTAATTTTTATTTTGTATTGATACAATGATATTTTATGGGTAATAACCTGATTCTTAACTACTATTACTACAACAACAACACCACCAGTAAATGTTTTCGTTTGAAAAAATTAATATATAAGCCATTCATTTTCTAAAAGTTCAATTTGTTTTTTTATAGTTGACATTTAAATTATTGGAAATCAATAATTACCCCCTTCCATTGCTCCGTGGTCTTTTTTTCTCCCTCATCTGTACCTATTGGGGACATCTTACCTTTCGAAAGGCTAATATTATAAATTTTAAAATAGAACTCCTCATTTCTAATTAAAAAATATTCAACAACACGTTTTCTAACATAGATATTCACATTAACTACACACATACATACCCAGTTCAACATCAACACAATGTTAAAGGTTGCCAGACTCCAGATCCGATTTAATTCAAGCACAGCCGCCTCAGCAGCAGCAGTAGCAGCAAAGACCGCTGAAGTGCGTACTCGTACTGTCAAAACCCCAGTTGGTATTAAAGCCGCAATTGAATCATTAAAACCAAAGGCCACGAGATTGTCAATGGATGGTCCAGTTGAGTGTGCACTTTCTGGGTTTTCCTTGTTGAATTCACCACAATTCAATAAAGGATCAGCATTTTCCAAAGAAGAAAGAGAAAGTTTTGATTTAACTGGACTTTTACCTTCACAAGTCAATTCTTTAGATGAACAAGTGGAAAGAGCATATCGACAATTTTCCTATTTGAAAACTCCCTTAGCCAAGAATGATTTTTGTACATCTATGAGATTACAAAATAAAGTGTTGTATTATGAATTGGTGAGACGTCATATTAGAGAAATGTTACCAATCATTTATACTCCTACTGAAGGTGACGCAATTGCTAGTTATTCCGACAGATTCAGAAAACCAGAAGGTTGTTTCTTGGACATTAATGATCCTGACGGAATTGATAAACGTTTGTCTGCATATGGAGAAGATAAAGATATTGATTATATTGTTGTTTCCGATGGTGAAGGTATTTTGGGTATTGGTGATCAAGGTGTAGGTGCCATTAGAATTGCTATAGCCAAATTGGGTCTTATGACTTTATGTGGAGGTATTCATCCTGCAAGAGTTTTACCAATTGCTTTAGATGTTGGTACAAACAATGACAGATTACTAAATGATGAATTATACATGGGTAACAAATTCCCAAGAGTTAGAGATGAAAAGTATTGGGACTTTGTTGATAAAGTGATCCAAGCAATCAAAAAAAGATTCCCCAGTTCAGTTTTGCATTATGAAGATTTTGGTGTGTCAACTGGTAGAGACTTGTTATATAAGTACAGAGAAGAATTGCCTTCCTTTAACGATGATATTCAAGGAACCGGGGCTGTGGTTATGGCATCAATCACTGCTGCATTGAAATTTTCAAAACGTGACTTGAAAGATATTCAAGTTTTGGTATATGGAGCTGGATCTGCTGGTTTGGGTATTGCTGACCAGATCACCAATCATTTAGTGTCACATGGTGCCACTGAGGAACAAGCAAGAGCAAGAATCCATTGTATGGATCGTTATGGTTTGATAACTAACGAATCCACTAATGCAAGTCCAGCACAGCTTAAATATGCTGATCCTGCCTCAGAATGGGACGGTGTCGATACTAAGAGCTTATTGGCATGTGTCAACAAGATTAAACCAACGGTGTTAGTTGGATGTTCTACCCAGCCAGGTGCTTTTACTGAAGAAATCGTCAGGGAAATGTATAAGCACAACCCACAACCAATTATTTTCCCTTTATCCAACCCAACCAGATTACATGAAGCTGTTCCTTCTGATTTGATGAAATGGACAGATAACAATGCATTGATTGCAACTGGATCTCCATTTGAACCCGTGGATGGCTATTATATTTCTGAAAACAACAATTGTTTCACATTCCCAGGTATTGGATTAGGTGCTGTTTTATCGAGATGTACGACAATTTCTGATACCATGATTTCAGCCGCCGTTGATCGATTAGCTTCCATGTCTCCTAAAATGGAGAATCCTAAGAATGGATTGTTACCTAGATTAGAAGAAATTGATGAAGTGAGTGCCCATGTTGCTACTGCAGTTATTTTACAATCCTTGAAGGAAGGTACTGCTAGAGTGGAGAGTGAAGAAAAACCAGATGGTGGATTTGTTGAAGTGCCTAGAGATTATGAAGGTTGTCTTAAATGGGTACAATCACAAATGTGGAAACCAGTTTATAGACCATACGTTAAGGTGGAATACGTTTCCGAAATTCACACTTATCAGTATTAGATAGAGATGCTTTTATTTTTTTGAAGTTTGATTTTGATTTTTGATTTTTGGTTTGTATTTTTATATTTTTAGTTGACTTACAGTTAATAGAATAAGGTAGGAATGTTTGTCAAATGAATTCCCTTGTAGATAGAGGCACTGTAGACCTGAGGTCCAATAACTCATGATGGCTAATCGAAAACGTGAACAACCAGTTTAACCAAAGATTTATCTATATTCCCTCTTTTCACCATGCTGGTTAATACTTCATAAGCGATTTGAGCACCATTAGTTGCAGTAATTTCCGCGATATCGTAAGCTGGTGAAACTTCAACAACATCAGCACCAACCACTGTCAAACCATCTATACTTCTCAATAAATATATCAACTCTCTCGGTAAAAATCCACCAGGTTCTTGTGTTCCAGTACCACTTGTAAATCCTGGATCTAAAACATCAACATCTACTGAAATATAGGTTGCCGTGTCTTTTGGTATGGTGGCTAAAATTTTATCAACAACCCATTGAGGTCCTTTCAACCATATATCATCAGCTTCAATTCTGACAAAATTTTGTTCATCATCATCTTGTAGATCTTCCAACCCTGAAAGTCTTGTGCGTACCCCAACATGAATGTTGTGTTTAGTAGTTAATCCTTCTTCGTACGCCTTCCACAACATTGATCCATGATTAATGTCATTCTTTTCCGATGTAGGGTATTTGTTTGGTTTCCAAGTGTCCAAATGAGCATCAAAATGAATAATGTTGACTGGCCCATAAATCTTATGCAATGCTCGGATATGTGGTAATAACACCGAATGGTCCCCACCTAATGCAATATACCTTGGTGGGATTTCCGTGTTATTCAAAGATTTTCTATTCAACAAGTCTTTGAAGGCTTCACTCATTTGTTTATAGGCAGCAGAATTGTCCATTGGTGTCACAGGGATATCTCCACAATCAATTATTCTAGCCCATGATTGATAAGGATCAAACAATGCTTTAGGGTTGAATCCACGTAAATTATTTTGTCTTTGAGACGCATCCCTGATTGCGCGAGGTCCAAAACGTGCACCTGGTCGATAAGAAACAGCGGTATCAAATGGTACACCGATTATCCCTATGTCAAATTGTTTTTCCGATTCAATCAAGCATTGGAAATGTTCTAGATGTGCAAATGTAGCGATTCCCTGAAATGGCCATAATCCACCCCATTTCTCTTCCAAGTTTGTGGATATAACTAACGGAAGCAATGTCAAAAGTGCAAGTAGTTTCATACTAATCTGTGTTGTTTGTAGTTAGTTAAATAATCTGTTTGGTCCTCGAAAGAATATTCTTCAGGTATTTATATATATTACAGCTTTATCGGAATTTATATCGCGTTCAAACATCTTCGATAAGGCGAAAAATCTTTCCAAATCGGGAGTGTCCGCTAAAAATTCCATTTAACAGAGGGTAGTACGCCAAAATGGAAATTTCAAGTTTTGCGTGTGGGCTTTTGTGATTCCAGCAATAAACAACAAAGACTTCCCCGAAACGCAACACAACAAGCACCAAAGAAAGAATAGAAAAAAAATAATCAACTACGATTGTCAATTGTATCCTTTTGCAAACCACAAAGAATTTTGAGTTTAAAATGGGATTAAGAGATTTGAAAAATGTATTCAAGCGTAAGGAATACGATAGACCTCCAGCTCCTCCGCCACCAGGATCGCAACCAAACGAAGAGCCAATTAGAGATTCCAACCCTGCGCCGACTTCCACTCAACCAGTAAATGGGAAGGATATTCTTAGCAACCCTATAGCAACTGGCGAACCACCTTCCCTTTTCAAAAGAGTCAAACATCAGCAACAACCAATTGGATGCTGTTGTGACGAAAAAGATGCCCCAATCCATACAAATAACTTTTATAACAATTTAACCACCGGTGACCAAACCATGCCAATTTGGCCATTGCCTTACTCGATGTGGTACCTGATCGACCCTGATCAAGACCATGGGATTGCATTCAATCATACAGATGCATCACAAAGAGTGTTTGGTCCTGAACCAGATGCTCCCGTTGCGCAATACTATTTCAACCCACCCAAGATTAAGTCATTTGTTCTTTCTGCGGAAAACTTTAGTGGTAACAAATTGACATTAATTGATCATAGAGCCCTTTCGGTAACTGCAACTTTACAAAAGGGGGACAGTAAAATCATTCTTCCAATAGTGCAAGGTATGGGTTTTATCACTGCTATTTACGAAAATGCTAAACCAGTTATTGCGTCGCAAGTTGGTGTTCAAGAGTTTAAAAAACAGAACAAGATTGGCAATTTTCAAAAATATACAGCCATGTTGTTTAACCAAGTGACGTGGTCAATTTATTCTACTAATGAATTGAGTCTAAAGGATCCAAATCATATTGTTGGGAATGGACCAGGTATTATACAAATTGCTCGTGGTAATTCAAAGTATTATGATGACACTGCAGGCGGTTATATTGACCATGCAGAATTGTCTGCCTCAGCAGATGGCGATAGGGGTGAATACAAATTTTCTTATTCTATCAAAGGACAATCAAGATCAGGTAAAACTCTTGTATGGGCACTTCCACATCATCAAGAAGTGATCACTAATGTCAAACCAACAGATTTAAATCTTGATTCGCCAACAAAAGGTGTAATGAAGTCATATGTCACGAATGAGCTTGTTATGCAAGAACAACTTCCTGTCGATATTATGTGGGATCCATGGGCCACCTTTGCCACTAAAGCTAAGTATTCCAACAACGCTAAAGAAATCATTAAAGAGGCTGCTATAGAAGAAGTCAAGCAAGACGTAGTAGGGATGGCCGATATTGATTCGATGTATACTTCCGGAAAAATCCTAGACAAATTTGCTCACATTGCATATGTTTGTCATTTCATATTACAAGATGAATCATTGACTAATGAAGTTGTTCCTAAACTTAAACAAGCAATTGAGATATTTGCTCGAAATAAACAAAAATTCCCATTGGTTTATGATTGTTCTTGGAAAGGATTGATTTCTTCAGCCGAACCAGGTGCTGATTTTGGTAATTCCAATTATAATGATCATCATTTCCATTATGGATACCATGTTCATGCCATTGCAATTTTATCACATATTGATCAAGATTGGCTTCATGCCAACAACGATCTTATTTTCAATTATGCCAACACACTAATCAGAGACATTGCTAGTCCTCAAGCTGATCAATATTTCCCACAATTCCGATCATTTGATTTTTTCCATGGTCACTCTTGGGCACATGGTATTTTCCCATCTGGTGATGGTAAAGATAATGAAAGTAGCAGTGAAATGTATCATTTTGCTCGTGCCATTAAATTATATGGTAATGTGATTGGTGATAAGAACATGCAACATCGAGGTGACTTGATGTTGGCAATTATGAAGCGGTCGGTCAATATGTATATGCTTTACACTAGAGACAACAAGATTCAACCGCCAAACTTTATTGGCAACAAAGTATCGGGTATTCTATTTGAGAATAAAATCGATTATGCCACTTATTTCGGGAGAGGTACTATTGGAGATGAATGGATTCATGGTATTCATATGTTGCCCATTACACCAGTGTCTTCTTACTTTAGAAGCTCGAAATTTGTTAAAGAGGAATGGGATGAAAAATTGGGTGCAATTGTCGACCAAATCCCAGATGGTTGGAAAGGTATTCTTATGCTCAATAAGGCATTATTCGACCCCAAATCAGCTTGGAATTGGTTTGCAAGAAAAGATTGGGATCCTGTACTAATTGATAATGGTATGTCTCGTACATGGTCCTTAGCATATATTGCAGGAATAATGAACTGATGTGCTGTGGGTGTGGTTATGTATATATAGACAGGAAGTAAATTCAATAAAAGTGTACCCAAAGTACTAGATTTACTCATTCAGTTTAGCTTTTGAAACATATACAAATATATCTCTGATTACTCGTATATGAGACACATGAGATACTCATTGAAGTTAATTATTTATTTCCCCTGAATCATATTTATGACTGTTGCCTGTAGATATTTTTTTGCAACACTCCAGCAATCCACAAAATGTAAACTTGTATAAAGATTGGTGAATACAGTCACGTGAAAATATGTTTAGGGCTATAGCCCTAATATACGTGTCCTTGTACAAATTTTTGGTGTGTCTTTTTTTACTAGTTAGCAACAATGCGCATCATTTTTTACAAGTTATAGAATGTATGTGGATTTTTTCTGCTTCAATGAGAAAGCGAGAAACTGACATTTTACTTAGAGGCAAGAAGTTTGAGCTCAGCGCACACACACACACAAACGCATTGGAGAAAAAAAAATTTTCTATTGACTTTGGATAGTATTGAAAAATTCTTTTGAAAAGAGAAATTCCCCTTTTTCTTACAACCTTTAATACTTGACATCATATCAAAAAGTATGTTTTACAATGAGGATATATGGATATGGGGAGAATTATATTGAAATGGGAAGAAGAAACAATGTCGATTATCAATGATTTGTGATGTAGATGAGATTAAGAGCAAGAGTTTAAATAATGGGAAAGAATTGATGAAATTTGAGTTAGATAGAATCATAAATATAGAGGGAATCATATCTATAAACTAGTCAAATAGAACTTGGATATTGAAAAGAAGTACTCACGGCAAATACTCAACAAACAAATCGTTCAAACCTAATTAAAGATTAATGTCATCTTGGGACAAATATTGAAAAGAGAGATTCCATAAAAATTAAATCATTTACTACAATATGATAATAATTGCAATGTATTTTCCTGCTTATTATAAGTCGACCCTTTTTTCCATTTAGTTTGAAATATAAATTCATTAAATACTAACAAATATTTTTCTTTTTAGTGGCTACTTCTGTTCCACACCCAAAAATTGTTAAGAAATACACCAAGAAATTCAAGAGACACCATTCTGACAGATATCACAGAGTCGCTGAAAACTGGAGAAAACAAAAAGGTATTGATTCATGTGTTAGAAGAAGATTCAGAGGTACCATCCCACAACCAAACATTGGTTACGGTTCCAACAAAAAGACCAAGTTCTTGAACCCAGCTGGTTACAAAGTTTACTTGGTTAAAAACGTTAAAGACTTAGATGTCTTGTTATTGCACACTAAATCTTATGCTGCTGAAATTGCTTCTTCTGTCTCATCTAGAAAAAGAGTTGAAATCGTTGCTAAAGCTAAGAAACTCGGTGTTAAAGTCACTAATCCAAAGGGTAAATTGAACTTGGAAGCTTAAAGTAATTGATTTTGATTGTTAATATATATTACATGTATAATTTTTAAAACTTTTTTTTTCAAGTCATATCTCGGGTTTGTCATTTAATAAACGAAAATAAAATAAAAGAATGTTCAAAATAATTGTAAGATCAAGAGGAAATAATTCGGTGAAATTAAACTACAACAATGAAAATAAACTCAATAATAATCCGATAATAAATAATTACATATCTGTATAAATAAAAGCAAAGTGTATAAAAACAACCTAGACTCCTCCCATCCGTTTCTACATCAATCCATATTACCCTCTCCATTGTTTTTTTTTTTTTTCATTTTCTATTAAATTACCTGCGGCTTGAGTTAGAAACGTTACTTACTTCAGTATGGTGATGCTTTTTTATTTTATATCCCAAATTGCACATACTATCAGCACCCAATTGCAAATCTGTAGCACTTTTCAAAGCTGCTGGTTTCAAGTCAACTAAAGAACACATCTCTCCATCTTTACCAGCAAATGCTTGATCTCTATTTGGTGGTAAGCTAATACAAGATTCAACAGAATCTAGGACTTGCTCTTGTGGTTCATGAGTCAATGAGGAAGGAGACGCTGCAACAACATCGTCTATAGGTGGTAAAACCTGTAGACCCAGACTCTCTGTTTCATCGCCTTGGATTTCTGATTCTGATTCGTGCTCAATGTCACTTTCTTCCACGGCCGGTAGACTTGCATTAATTGGAGATGTAGTTTGCGCCACACGATCAGCTGGGATTGATTGTAATGCTGGAGTGCTAGGTGATAATAAAGATCCTGGCGAAGATGGGTGGTCGAGTTTTGATTTTGCTCTTGCTGATGAACTGTCATTGGAATGCACAGATGAATTACTTGGTAATGGCTCATCAGTTTTTGTTATTTTCTGTGGAATATCCTTCAAATCTAGCATGCTTCTGAAGCTTGAGCTGAGACCATTGCTACTTTCATCATGACTATTGTATCCGCTCCCAGCACCACTTCCAACAGGACGAGATGTGAATGTACCTCTTCTAGATGGCGCTTGTGAATTGTTGACTGATGAATACCCTGAGACTGAGTGTGTATCAATATTTTCACCAGTTCCAGGCAACACAAATGGATTCACTTCTTGATCTGGGCTTTCATAAATACACATTTCCACTGATTGGAACCAAGGGTCGTCAAACAACATATCCATTGTATAACGGGTATTTTCTGAAGGGTCACATAATTTCCAAGCAACTCTGGAAGCACCATTATTCTCAAATTTAGCAGCCAATTTGAATTCACTACCAGGACCTCTAGGATACCCTTGATTAGATTTAAAAGTATGATGATCGGTGCAAAATCTCTTATGACTAAACTTGTAATCGCGAAAGGCGTGGTCATTGGGACTTGATTGTTGAAATGGCACACCACCATAAACCAAACAGAACAACAACATACCCAACCCCCAACAATCCATTTTGAATGGGTCGTAGGCAAAAGCTTTTATTTCTGTACTTGATTTTTCTTTCAATAACATGACTTCTGGTGGTGCATAAGGGGGAGAACCAACATATGCTGTCGATAATTTAACAGGACTTGAGAAATCCTCCGGTACTTCGTGACCAAATTCACTGACACCAAAATCACATAATTTGGCCAACCCGTTAGCGTCAAGTAAAACATTTTCTGGTTTCAAATCACGATGCACTATATCGTGGTCATGAAGAAATTTAACACCATAAGCTATTTGTTTGAAAAGACAATATTTTTCTGCAAGGGGAGTAGACTTCCAACCGGGTTTAACAATAACTGAAAACAAGTCACCACCACCACAAAACTCCATTACCATACCCCAACCTCTGGTTAAATTAGATTGTGATTGAATTCTCAAAATGGCAAAAGCATCAACCACGTGTCTTGAGATGGCAGCTTTTCTATGAATCTTATACTCCTCCAGTACTCTTTTATAGAAATCCTCATCTGTCTCTTTTGACAACAAAGTGAATTTTTTCAATGCATACAAATCTTTTTTATGATGACATGAGTTTATGATACGAACATCAGAAGAGCCACCATCACCCAATTTCTTGGTGCCAACGTCAATTTCAAAATCCTCTAACAAATTGACATGTTGTTGTTGCAACTCTGCTGGTAAGTAGTCATTAGGACTGGCTACTGGGTTCGATAACACTCTTTCTCCATCATTAACCCCAGATAAATAGAAACTGGTATTTTTAGGACGTTCTTGGGTTGCAGTTTTATTTAATCCATATGGATTATATACAATTTTATCTGAATGTGGGGCTGCACTAAGCGGTGAGCTCAAATGATTTGATGGAATTCGGTGGTTTCTCAATTGATTTTTGGCTGCATTTCTAGTGTCCAATTGTTGTAAATGGGTAAATGTTTCTGCTTTTGAGAGCACTTTTCTTCCTGTTGGTGGAACGTGGCCCAACCTATCAGAGTTGCTTCTACTTCTATTGACAGGTGTTGAAGAATGGATATTGCCACCACTAGTGGTGGCATCATTATGGTTTTGAGAATCCTGATGATGGTGATGATTATGATTGAGACTAATGCCAGATGTTTGGGATGGGTTGGTGTTGCGGCGCTTCAACGATGAGACCGACGGCGTTCTTTTCATTGGTGGGGTGATGGGTTTGCTTTCCTTATGGAAAAGTTTTGACAAACCAGTGTGTGAAGACGATGGTGTTGCTGTTGCTGATCCATTATCTGGTGTCTTGTCCTTCTTAAAAATGTTCCGAATTGAATGTTCCTTTGTCATGGTTGTTGCTATATTGTATGGGTTTTATAACAAAGAAAAATAAAAACAAAAATACCAAGCGAGATTAGACAAATAGTATCAGTAGAGTGAATGTCTCTTGAAAAGCTGGGAAATTGTAGAATTGTTGGAAGTAAGTTAAATCCATAGATTGGAAAACAAAAAGTAATTAAATAAAAGAAAATTATTTTTTTAAAAAAAAGAGAAAAAAATTTAGTAATAGAGGATTGACAATTTGTACAACATTTAGATGTAGATGTATATATATATTTAAATATTTAATTAATTGCTGAAATATTGATTTAGTATTTTTTTTTCTTTTGGTTTTTGGTTTAGCGTTTGGGTTTAGAGTTTGAGTTACCAAGTTTACTAAGTTACAAAGTATTATTAGGAGAAAAGAAATTAATTAATTAAGACAACTAAGAAAAGAAGAAGGAAAAAAAAAGAAATTCTTACTGCTACTGTTACTGCTGCTTCTTCTTTCGTTCCATTTCTTCCATCCATTCTCCCCACTACCACCACATTCCTCTTTCCCCCTCTTGGCTCACTATTTTGATTTTTGGGGTGCCTTTCTCTCGGTGCCTCTTTTTTTTGTCGCCTACTTGCAGCGGGAATAAAGTTATTTCACGGCTTTTTTTTGTATAATTTTTTTTCTGTCTTCTTCTTGTTTCATTGCTGCCTATTTCATTGTTTCCACGTTCTTTCTTTTCAACATGGAAATACGGGTTTTAATAACTCCGAAAGTTTGTGAACATCATTGATTCTTTTCTCATTACATATTAATCAATCTTAGTTAATTTGTATTCCCTGTTTTGTTTTAATTCTCATATTTAAGGTTTAAAAATACAAAATATGAGGTTAAATAATATAAAAAAAAATTTAAACTGTACTCCGTTATAACTCTATTTCCAGGTTGATTAAGGGTGAGTAATCAATTACTGTTGTAATATTCATGAATTAGTACAACTGAAATATATGTAAGAAAAGCATAACGCAAAACGGAACGGATGACTAAAGAAGAAAATTTTTCAATATAAAGTTTATCCAATAGCTTGCCGTTTTATCCTTTTTTCGTTTTACGGTTTACTCTTTTTGCAATCAATTTGTTTACGTATTGTGCAAATTGTTATTACTTTTGAATCAATAAACATCTGTAATCAAATAATATAGGGGTAAAGTATTGAGATACAAGTTTCAATTCTCCCCCCAAAATAACTTTAGACTGTTTTAGAAATTGTCTGATCAAAACTCTAATATCAACCAATGAAAACTAAATAAATGATAAAACTTCAAGAAATGCATAATAAATTTTTAGATGTTCTGGAATGTTGCCCTAATCTTGGCTGATAAAAATAAAACAAGAAAAAAATAAAATAAATAAAATGAAAAACAAGGCGATATTTGAAATTTAGTCCAAGGCAAGAAAAATAATCTACTAAACCTGGAGGAGGAGGGGGAGGAGGTAGGGAGGAGAAACAGCACGGCGGGTGTTAAAATCTGCAGGAGAGTTAAGATTATCCCGCTAGTCCCAAACCCACTTACCAACCCACATGTCCTATCTCATAGATTTGATTTAATAATTGATAATTTATTAACAACATTATTATTATAATCTCATGTATTAAACCTACTGCATCTATAATTCTTGAGATTGAAAAAGAAACAGCTTTCGTAAGTGACATAATGAGGTAATATCTGTTGGAGGTATTTACGATCGATTCACAACCTTACAACCAGTGGTATATTTCAAAAATTTATTTAAATTATTCACATCCTGTTGTCAATTGTTACAATTTAAAGTAATGAAATGATGAGGGCTTAGTAGAAATTACAGTAATTAATGTGTATTATTTTAAAAAGGATAGGATCGTTCTTTCAAGTCACAAACTTTATAAATTCAAAGTTTGTCCACCAAACAATGATGAGGCTAACAAAGTACACACCATAATAATGCTATTTCATCATCTTTCAAATTACAACTTTTTCAATGAGCTTAAATTGTTAGTGGAGGAACTTTAATCTTCAAGTTTAATTTCAACCATTTCTTAAACTGTTTACGAAATATTCTTCTTATCGATAATGCAACTGTAATGACTAGGGTATTATTTGTTCTACGTTTACTTGGACAAAAACGATTTAGGAAAAACAAACCAAATATGTAACTAAGAAGGATAATCTAAAATCGTCAAGGCGGAACCGTGGACCCGGAAACCGTATTTTTTGGAGTTTTTGATTTACTAGTGTCTCAATTCGTTCTTTATAATGCGTTGCCTCTTTTTGATTATATAGAATACACACTTGCTTAATCATACATGGACGAATTGTATCTCCTGTGTTGAATGCTCTTTTCGTAAATCGTCTTTAATTGCATTACTCTTGATTGAAAGAACCCGACAAATTAAATCCCTCAATTGTTTCATTACCATTTACTAAATAATACTTTAAATTGTAAGGTTTAATGCAACTTTGTTGTGATGTCAATTTGATCAAAGAGACACCAATGGAACAATTTTAAGGTTGCTGATCCTATTAACACCTTAAAAATGAAAAAGTATTGGTGCTCAAAAGAGAATCGTAGCCATTTAATATGGGAAGTCAGACAGGTTGTTTTCCCAAGTAGTAGGCATTCCCATCCTCCTTGAAAAATTGCTTAATTGCAGAATGTGTGCAAAATAAAACTCAAAAATAAAGGTTGTAGTGGTCTTAATACTGGTATTTCTTTCTTATCACCCCTCTCTCTCTCTCCGCTTATCGTAATCGTCGTCAACACTTCATTAATTTGATAGGTTTTTCAAAACTTTCTTTTGTATTCTTTGTTATCGTATTTTGAAACCATTGTAACTCATCTGTTTGTTGGAGTTTTATCATTATGACTATTGTTTATCTTGGTTTTATTGAAGCGGAAAAGACTCAAAGGATCTAGTAAGGAATAAGTAACAATCGTAAGCATTCAAATCATGTGCTCCTATAGGTTGGTGTATTCAGGATCATTCTTCAGTGTTATGTTCTTTCTCTTCTTTCTTCTAAAGCTGCAAAACCGATTCTATTTTACACGTCATTACATTAGTACTTTATTAGTATCTGATAACAATATGAAATTATCAAATTGAACTAGATCATCATGAATAACAGCTTACATCCTCGGCTCAATAGTAGCAATTGGTGCACAACTATAACAATTTGTACTCACTTATTGACACAATCCATATGTAACTCATGTCACGCAAGAATTATCAATATACGCCAAATATTTATGAAAATTAGAATAAATTATTATATTAAAAAAAGGTAATACTAATAAGAATAACAATGAAAAATATATATAAAAAAAATAGATTAGAAAAGTAGAATATGGCAACGTACAAGGGGGGAGAAGAATGGGAATCAATAAAATTAGTCTCTAGAACAATGTAATGATAATTGTAATAAGGATTCTAATAATGGTAATACTGATAATAATAATAATAATAACAATGATGATTTTAGTAATAGTAGTAACAGTGGTAGTGGTAGTAACTTTTATTTGTAAGGAATAATGTCAGACTCAAATTGATGGCTTGCATATACCAATTGGTATATTTAATATACGATTTTTCAATCAAATATCAAACTTTAACCCTCTCAAAAAGCTAATAAACTAACATTGATTACTCAATTATACTGATTCATCATCGGAAACTTTTTGGTTTCTTTTGATTTTGAAGAATCTAATACCGCCTGTGTTTTCTTCATCTTTAGTTGGTGGGGCAGCTCTAGTAAATGAAGATTCATCACCAGCTGGTCCATGAGTTGGTTGAGAATATTGTCCTTGTTCAGCTTTGACTCTGGCAATGTGTTTCTTATAAGAATTAGAAATAGTACCAGCGAAAATCAATAACCAACAAATGAGTAAACAAGCAAATGCAGCCCACATAATACCCATTGATTTGGCACCAATGTGAGCATATCTGCCATCATTCTTGAAAGCATTCTTGGCCAAAACAACAACAGCAGTTTGTAAGGAAGCAAACCCAGCCAAAAACAATAATCCAATGGTAATCAAAAAGATAACAACTTTATCAATGATTTCAAAACAGAAACCTAAAATGTCAATAATGAAAGCCAATCCACTGAATGCAAGGGCAATGAGACAAAAGGCAAAGGCAAATCTACTCAAATAATAATAAGTGTTTTCATTATCAACGAAATCTTTTGGAATATCGGCGGTGGTACCAAAATTATCTTCTGGAGAAATTGGATAAGCTGGTCCTAATAAACAATTGGAATAATCGGCTTTATCACAAACCCCCCAGAATGTCCAAGCACTTCTGTTAGCTGGAGCATTTTTAATACCTGAAGTATCAGCTTCGAGCCAATAGAATTTGTTTAATGGGAAATGTTTAGATGAACCGGATAATACTGTGAATATCAATAAAAGAACGGTCCCTGCCAAAAAGAAAAGATTGAAAAATGTAAACACAACCTTCATGTTTCGTTTAATTCTTTATAACTTTAATCAATTGGGAATGAAGTAAGTTGGAAAGTAATTCAAAGAATAAGATTGAAAGATTGAAGGAAGAAGAAGAAGAAAAAGAAGGAAAGAAGGAAAAGAAAGAAAGAATAAATAAATAATAAAAAAGAAAAATTTACAAAAAAAAAAACCAAGTGGAAGTGGAATAGCAATTGAACAAGAAATAGTATGGGATTAAATTTAAAATGTGTGATGGAAAAACAAGAAAGATGATGTGGAATTCCAATAAGTTTGAAAGTGTAAACAAAAGAAAAACTAAAAAAAAAAAATACAACTTGTGTTATTTTCGAAGGGGAAATGGGAATTAGAGTGAGAAATTTCAGGGAGCAAACAAATTAACCAACCAACCAACCAACCAAGTACTACATTAGTATTGTTGTGAAATTACTGGAATTCTTCCTTCTTGTTTCTTCTTCTTTTTTGTGAAATATATTTAAAATCCTTATTGTTTTTTTTTTCTAATATTAACAAAAGAAAGAATAACCACATCCATTATGACTTCATCTATAAACCTTTAGTTAATCGAGTCGTGGATTTCTGTACAATTTCGATGGTTTTTGTAACTAATAATTATTTGCTTGCTAAAAAAAAATGGTATTTGCCTAATTGGGGCGGTTCACAAACAAAAATAGAAGCAACTCCAATATTTCTGACGACGAGAAAATCCCAGTGAGGAAATTTCGAGGTTGATCACGAGAAGCAATGCGGCTGTTTCCCTTCTGTCTTTCTTCTTCTTTTGCTACGTCTTGTTTCTTTCTACTTCCAGTATATGATGTAAGCAAAACATGTTTTTGTTGCAAAAGAAAGATTCAACAAATCTAAGCTTTTTGCTTGAATTGGTCTCAATAGCTTAATAAAAAGAAATTATAGGAGATCCAGAGTCTCCTGAAATCTTGACTTCTTTTGTTTTCACTGTCATGTACGGGGCTGCGCTGCATAGCCAGGCTGGGCACAGCAATAACTGCGCCAGAGCACACAACGGTAATAACAAAACCACCACCACCACTCCAACTACCAAGTGTGTCTCAATCGAAAAAATAAAAACTAGTCATTCAAACGGTCATTTTTGTGTTATTCTGCACTACTTATACGCATGCACTATATCAATGATGAGAATAATTGCTATTTTAACCGGGATCACAATGTACAACTGTGATGGGGAAAAGACGACGAAGGAGGCTTGTGAGACGAAGAAAGAGAAATGTGATCCCGTCTGTCAAGTTTGATTACTCTAAATATAAATCGTCTGACAAGCATGCGTTCATAATCTCATTACCGTTGCATTTAATTGCCTAATTCGATAAATTGAATCTAACATTTACTAAGCCATTTTCAGTTTTCTTCTATGAATGAACTATAAATAAAAACATATAAAAACTTTATTATTTCCTCTCAAAGGTATCCTCGTCATCATCATCATCATCGTAGCCCCATTTGGTGCACCATCCATACCATGTCCTCTTTAAGCATTTCTTTGGTGGGTCTTGATCTGTTGGAGAGGCAGAGGAAATGGGCAGTGTTTGTGTTGTCTTGGTAACTGTTGATGATGAGGTACTGCCACTATAAGTTGAACTGGACTTGAGTGAAGTTGTCTTAGTAGACAACGTACTCTTGCTGCTGCTTCGTAGTGGATTGGGCAATTTCGGTTCGTCTTTTTCATTATCATCATGAGCAACAAATCGCCAATTGAAACAATCTCGGCAAGGTGGCAGTGGTGCACATGGTGCTGTTTCATTATAGGTTAATATAATATCGTCGATAACTGTATGGATCCTATGATTCAACAAATTAACGCTCCAACCTTTATCGGTCACCACATCGTACACACATTGTAATCCAGTGTGACATGTAGTTTCCATAGCATACCCAGCTAAGTTACAAGTACTCGATGCACCATTGCAAACTCCCATATATATAGGATCAGCAGTGTTTCCAAAGTGCCAAATGTTTTCCATATGTTGTGGAAGTCCAGGAGGAGAAGGTAAGTGCAATCTTCTTGTTGCTAACATTTCTCCTGGTGCTTCAAATGCCACTGCTGGCAACCCGAATGTTCTGCCCAATAAAGATGCCAAGGCACCTCCTAATGAATGGCCAGTGACCCAAATATCTGTCAGTTCCGGAGGATAGATATCAGTCACATTACGATACAACTCCAAGACTGCTTGATAATATTTATCCTCCTTTCTCAACTCCTTTTCTAAACAATCTTGATTACAAGTGTATGTTTTTTCATAACAATCACACACCGTTGTCCACATATAACTAATTCTTGCACAGCAACAAGAAAACAACAAATTGTCATTAGTCTTATCGTTACCACCAGTCTCGTCACTGCCACCACCAGGTAATCCTGCTCCTGAAGTACCCTTTATACCAATAACCACTGTCTTGTTATCTTTACTGACAAACACATGCCCTCTTAATCCGATGTCGTCCCAACCAAAATTAACATCATCATCCTCTCTATTGGGGTCCCAATCTCCTAAATCTATCCAGTCTGACTTTCTTTTCTCATCGTCATCTTTGGGATATCTGACATACGCGTTTGATGAGATGGTGGCTAACGTAACAACAGTATCTCTATCGGTGACATTTGGGACCTTGATTTCATCATGTATCCAATCTAAATTGATCCGGTTTAAAATCTGAGCATCCCCCTTGATATCTCTAGCGTAATTAAGATACGATTCAATAAAATTTGGCGTGTTTCTTTCTTTAAGTCTTGTTGCTTCACTGTCCGCTTTTTTGAAAGGCAACTCAATACTAAAAGGGTTTTTGCCTTTGTGAATTTCTGGCCAATCTGATTGTTGATAAATTTCATCTAAATTATCTGATGCAATGTTTTCTTCTAAAACTGGTTCCAGTAATTGTTGAGTGAGCCTTGTAAAATATGGTTGATGTTTAGCCAAGTATTCCGATGTAATGTCTAATCTTCTGTGTAATCTATAATTCTTAGGTCCAGTACCATGGTGGAATATATGTTTTAACTGTAGGGTATCCTGATCACTAAATATAGCTTGCTGTTCTACTCGTAGCTTATCTTGTGCTTGTGACACCAGTTTCTTTGTTATAAATAAAACTAGGATGGCAACTGTAATAACCCCAACCACAAATTTATATATCATCCACGTCCAACTTGTTCCCTTGTTGGCATGTCTATTTTTTTCCAGCGTCATATTTAGTAAATTGAAATAAGATTTTACTGTATACCAATAGAAATAAACTGTGAAAACTAAATAAATAAAAATATAATTATGATGACAAAACAACGAAAAGATGTAGAAAAGAAGTGAGGATCGTTATCGGCTTCTCCTCTTGTTATACTTTTTTCTTTCTTCCTCTGTCCAGATCGTGACCTATCTTTTTTTCTCTGTGGATCCGAAAATAAAAAATGTTGGAGTCGTGGCAGCGACAGGAGAGAAATAGCGCCGTTGATAAGAGTTGCCATCAGTCCATCATTATCCCAACAACTTCTAGTTATTCAAATTTGAATGTCTATTGTGTCTATAAATATATTACATCAGTGTCTAGCTTATAATCAGATGTAAGAAATTCTTTGGCTGCCACAACTCTTATATCCTTCACCACTGTTGGAATTTGTCCGATACGTTTAAAAATATCATCGTAGCTAAACTCTAAGATCTTGTGTAATTTGTAAAGTACTTTCGATAACATCTGTGGACTTAACACATACTCCCCATTGTAAAATTCGTCTGCAAGTAATGCGGTAAATAAATCCCCACAACCATTGAAACTGCACCCAATTTGTTCAATAGGAATATAAAAAATTCTGTCATTAGAAGACCCAACACAATACAAATGGTCATCAATTGATACTGAGGATATCACAATATTCTTAACCTTATAGAGTTTACGAAACTCATAAATTGCATCTTTAGCAGTTGACCAATCAACAATTTTCACACCACTTAATGTTTCAAATTCGAATTGATTAGGCGTGGTAAGCTCCACTAATCCACTGGCAAATATGTCACGATAAACCGGTATCAAGTTTTCTTTGACGTATAGTTTACCATTATCTCCTAATACAGGATCAACTATCCAATGAGGTTTGTTGCGGGAGTTGGTAATGGCTTGTTCAATTTCACTCTTTAGTATCTGTAGAACTTCAGCATTGGGTGTATATCCTGTAAGGATTATATCGTACACATTATTGAAATCAAGGATCTGTTTTAGTCCCAAAATTATATCTTGTATGGCCTCTGGTGGTGATGCAGTCCCACTCAATGATCCATATCCAGGATGATTAGAAAAATTGGTAGTGTTGATGGCATCGACATCCCACCCAGCATACTGCAAGGGGAAAACTGTGGCCCTGTTTCCCACATATCCATGTACAACATGTGACAGAATAGATAATAGTGACTTCATTGTATAAATGGAGCAATTTGCCTGTTTCTTTTTCTATATGTATGGAGGAGTGAATGAATCCTTTTCAACACAAATCGTTGTCACGGCTCACCTTTGAAAATAAACAAATTTGGGGCGATAAAGGTAGAGGCAAAAAAGCCTGTGTCGCACTACCACTCACCAGGCTTTGATTTGATTTGGGTACTGCTACTGTGTGTGTGTGTGCACCTATTGACATCTTCTGTTAACGTGTTCACTCATGAAAAAAAAAGAGTTCGTATAATAATAAAATATATGTGCCAAATAAAAATAGAAATATAAAACGTCAATTGTCATCTTTCATCAAATAATAACAACGACAGATTATCAACACGAAATTATTTTTTGATTGACTGTATTTCATATAACTTGTTATTCAAATGGCACCCAAAGACTCTGCTAGTATTGATGTTGGATATCCCATCATGGGAATCAAATTCCTCAACAACAAGACTATTCTTGTAGCTGGTGGTGGAGGAGAAGGTAACAATGGGATTCCTAATAAGATCACCGCAATCAAATCCAGCTTCAAGGTGAAAGATCCCAATAGAAAATTGCAACGGTTTAGAGAAATCACGTTGCCTTCAAATGAAGATTCGCCACAATGTATAGACACCGCCAAATTAGTTGGCGAAAACAAGTTTAATGTGGTACTTGGTTGCAACCAGAGTTCACAATTGATCAAGTCCATGAATATCAACAATAATATCAGAAAGTATGAATATACCAATGAAGAGCATTTGCGATTTGTAGATGCTGCCCAATTTGAAGCAGAGATTAATGGAGACGCAGACGACTACCCAAAGATTGTGAGATTGGCACAAAACAACAATGTGGGTTGTTTTATGACATCAACCGTTCCATCTTCAATTTATATTTTCAATCCGGAAACTTTGGAGTTGAATTATAAATTTATACCTGACAAAAGTATCGAAATAAAAGATTTTGTGTTGAGTCCACATGATGGGAATTCATTGTGTTATATTACATCAAATTCGATTAATATTGTTGCAACAAATAACACCAATAATGTTGAGTTGTCGTCCGTCTCTGTACCAAATTTGGATAAACAATTAAAGGGCTACGTGTTGTCCAAAGTTAGATATATCAATAGTGATGAATTATTACTTGCGGCAACATTTGTTGGTAAAAAGGGTGCGGTCTTGTTGAGACTAAATATTCCAAATAAGAAAATCATCCAAACACAAGTGATCTCTAAAAAAGGCGTGATTGTGTCGATGGATGTTTCTCCCACCAAAGTAGCTGTGGCTACCAATGACTTGGCATTAACATTGATTAATTTGTCAAACTTAAAAGTGTTAAAAGCTTTCAAAAACTTACATCCTTGGGCAATTACAAGTGTGAGCTTTTCTCCTTCCGGAGACAAAGTAGCTAGTGCCCTGGCAAGTGGGACTTTAGTTGTTTCTAAAATTTCCTCGATAGGCAGATCAGGTGGCTCTGGTTGGTTTTTGCTGGTGTTACTTGCTTTAGTTTTTGGTATTGTTGCTATTCTTGCTGCTGTATTCCCTGACTTTGCTACTCAATTGACTGGTCAATCGTCATTGATCGATTACAAATCTTTTGATTTTGCTGTTCCAGTTTCGATTGTGGCTGAAAAGTACTCATCTATTGTTTCCCAATTCTTGGATACTAAATCCACTACAGTTTCAAGCGTCGAATCTAAAATTTTGGATAATACACCAAGCGCTGAAATTCCAACCACTGAGTCTACATTTTTGCAGTCTGTCGATCATCAAGATCCAATTATTGATTCCTCCGAGGTTGAATCTGCAGATGTGGAAACCACCGTTATTGAGGTTGTCGTTGAGGAGACCATGGTTGTGGAGAACTCTTCTGTTGAAACCTCCATTATTCCATCCGAGGTCACAGAAGCACATACTGAAAAGTCATCATCTATTGAAGAATCACATGTTCCATCAACTTTTATTGAATCAGATGTTGTGTCTTCGACAGAAACATCCTCTTCTGTTGAATCTTTGGTGGAATCACCTGTTGTTGAATCTTCAGAGGAAGAAACTCCAATTGTTGAATCTTCACCCGTACAGCCTCCTATTATCGAAGAATCATCTTCTTTCGAATTAGAATTCCTGGAGTCAACTACTGAGTCTCAAGTTGTTCAATCATCTGTTATTGAATCTGTTGAGGAAGAATCGTCACTTGAAGGAACTACGATCATAGAATCGCAATTTGTGGAACCACCTGTTGTTGAATCTTCCCTGAGTGAGATATCATCTGTTGAATCATTTTCTTCAGAACCTGCGAATGTGGAGTCATCATCTACTGAATCTTCCGTCTTAGAATCTTCATCTGTTCAAGCTTCATATATTGAATCTCCATCGGTTGAATCGTTGCCTGTTGAATCCATATCTGTCGAATCTCCATCCACTGAATCACCAACTGCTGAGTCTATGTCTGTTGATGTTTCATCTACTGAGGTTTCATCTAGCGAGTCTCTATCTACTGATCCATCTTCTGAGTCTCCATCCCCTGATGTTTCAACTGTTGAATCAGCTAAGGTCGAGTCCTTTTCTGTTGAAAATCCATCTGTCGAAACTTCATCTGTTGAAACCCCTTCTACTGAAACCCCTTCTACTGAAACTCCACTTACTGAAACTTCATCTACTGAACCATCATCCGCTGAAATTCCCGCTGTTGAATCTATTAGTCTGGAATCTTTATCTGTTGAAACTCCGTCTATAGAAGTATCGTCAGCAGAATCTCATTCTGTTGAACCCAATGTCACTGAGTCTTTGTCTGTTCAAAGCTCAACTGCTGAATCCGATACCGCTCCTTCATCAATCACATCGGCAAGTACCAAGAAAGCAAGAGTAAAAAGAACAATTACCAAAAAGGTTACTAGAACTATCAAAAAAGATGAATTGTAAAAAGTTGTATAGTTAGAATGCATAATTCATAAAGCTTTAGAATATTTTATCATAAATAATGTAGATATCATTGTCTCTTGTATTTTTTGTGTGGTCAAACATATTTTGTACTATTAAGCTGAATCCAAAAAGATGATATACTATGGAGAGTTATAGCAATTTTTATCAGTTCGAATTCTTATAGCGCTGTCGCTACCATCTGTCAATTCAAGCTGATTGATGCCTCATTCCATCAAGCATTGGAACGCGCCTGGAAAAAAAAACAATACTGAGAATATAGAAAGAGTCTATTCTTTTGAATATTTATCCCAGTTGAAAACACTATTTCAGTATACTATATGAACCTCAAAGATATTACCGATCCGTCGGATTTTAAAACCACAAAATTGCCTGCATTAGCAGAGCTAGATATTTTAAAGAGGTGCTATATATGCAAAGATCTATTGAATGCACCCGTGAGGACACAATGTGATCACACGTACTGTTCACAATGTATACGAGAATTTTTACTTCGAGATAATAGATGTCCGCTTTGTAAAACAGAGGTTTTTGAAAGTGGTCTAAAACGTGATCCATTGTTAGAAGAGATCGTCATTAGTTATGCCTCCCTTAGGCCTCATTTATTACGATTATTGGAGATTGAAAAGGTGGAATCGAAGCAAGAGGTAGATCGTGAGAAATCAGCCAATGAGTCAGCGCTGAATGGTAATAGAAATGTAAACAACGATGTTGACGAAACTGTGCGCGTTAAAGATCAACTGAATGCAGATGAACTAGGTGAAGAAAAAGGGCAAGCTCAACATGGGGAACAAGTAAACGAGCAGACTACTGAAGTTATTCTGTTGCTATCTGATGATGAAGAGAATGGTTCTGATAGCCTAGTAAAATGTCCTATTTGTTTTGAGAGAATGGAATTAGATGTACTACAGGGAAAGCATATTGACGACTGTCTAAGTGGAAAGAGCACGAAGAGGACGCCTACAGACATTTTATCCCCAAAAGCCAAACGACCGAAGCAAATCACCTCCTTTTTCAAACCAACAATAGATACCAAAACGCCTTCGCCACCTACAAGTAAGGCGTCAACAACTCCAACAGCAACTCCGACAACTACATTGTTGAAAGCAAACGTCGCATCTCCATCCCCAGTGGCGCAAAGTACAGTTCACAAGGGCAAGCCATTACCTAAACTCGATTTCAGCAGCTTGAGTACTCAAAAAATTAAAGCCAAGTTGAGTGATTTGAAACTACCCACAACAGGTAGTAGGAATGAAATGGAAGCCAGATACTTGCATTACTATGTGATTTATAATGCCAACCTTGATTCCAATCATCCTGTAAAGGAATCTATTTTGCGACAACAGTTGAAACAATGGGAAATGGTGCAACATCAACCGTCGTTTGGTGATGCAGAGTGGAAAGGAGCTGAAACTGGGAATTGGAAAGAACTCATTGCAAGAGCACGGAGTAACTAAAAGTCATTATTCTGAACCTACCATGACAGTAATTTTTCTATCACATTATAGATATTTCAATTGTGCTGATTATGTTTCTGTATTGTTATAATAGGATTCTGAGCATGTAATCCTACATACTTTGTAAATAAATACAATCAAGAAAATAATATTAATAATTATCGAATTTAGTCTATGGTCTATAAAATAAAAAATCTATAACAATGTTCAAATTTGCTTCGAACACTGGGTAGACTATATGCATGAATTAAATAGTTGTCTCTTGCAACGGAAAGTTTCCGTACATCTTACTCTCTTATATCTGCTAGATCAATATTTGAATCTGTGGGATCCGGTCCCTCGCTTGATTTGCTGATGCCTACATTACTTGATCTGCGGCTAAACGAAGATCTCGGTGTTGGCTGACGGGATCCATGGTTTGAAGGTGATTTGTTTGCTTCCAAATCCAGCACTTTTGATCTGTTGGAGATTGCTTTCCTTAACCTTGTTCCGATATATTCAGCCTCTTCTTCTAATTTTTCGTCCATGGGTTCAGCTGGAGTTGATACCTCTCCTGCTATTGTTCTTTCTCGCTTTAAAGGTACCCCCATACCATACACTGGAAACACATTTTTAGGAGATCTCCGTGTTGATCGCAAAGACGAAATACTGTCTCTGGTCTTTCTGTGTGTCAATCTATACAGTTGAATACTCGTTTCGTCATAAACTGGAGTGGGGTAAAAATCTTCGGGTGCTTGAATTTCCTCTGACTCTTCGCTATCGTCAAATTTGTTGGTGTGAACCACTTCATCCTCCATTCTGGGGCTCTTTTTCCGTACAACTCTTGAATCTTGATTCAATTCGGGTTGCTCGTCTCTTAACTCATATTGTGGCAAGTTCAAAGCAGCTCTGTCTCTTTCCACGACATAAATATGCAAATACCAAGTTATAACAACTCCAAAAAATGACCCTCCAATAATGTTTCCTATCGCTCCGGGCAAGAAAACTTTCCACGCGGCTTTTCCTACTGATATTGGTGCACCATTTATCAATCCCATTGTCACTAAAAACATGTCGGCCACCAGGTGAGTAAATCCCATGGCTACGAATGTGAAAACGGGTAACAACATCATTAAAAACTTAACATGTAAAGGCTTTGCCATTAACTGAAGAAATATTGCCAAGCACACATAGAAATTTCCTGCTGTAGCCTTTAAGAGTGTCTCGACAAAAGTAGATTCAGCTTTCTGAACTGCGACCTCAACAGATCCGACTACCATTAGCTGAGTTCGTACAACATCCGAATAGTAGCAAAATATATAGCAGACAAAGATATTTCCAACAAGATTAAACCACCAACTAACAAACCAACTAATAAATAAGTCTAGAAAGGAAACTGCCCCTCGGCATAAGGCAGTGCTGAAAAATAGAATATTTGAATTGAACAAATCCACCCCTAGAATAACGACGTAGAATAACCCAATAGGGTAGCATATCCCCTGAAGCAAACTTATGACACCTGGATTGGTTTCATTTATTCCAGAAAAACCTGCCCGTATCAAATCATAGAGCATTCCTCCCGTTGTAAATAGCATTCCTCCCATTAATGAGTTGATGACTAGCACGTCTATTCGTAAACGAGCCTTTTTCATGGCTGTGGCTACAAACCCCCAAGGTGCTTTCTTAAGAGGTCCATACACAG